>Ga0209768_10000990_pt1 | contig 18419 bp, 10 predicted proteins | sample LauGreSBDMM110SD_3_FD_187564 | JGI IMG/M metagenome (GOLD analysis project Ga0209768, IMG submission 187564) | Freshwater lake microbial communities from Lake Michigan, USA - Sp13.BD.MM110.SD (SPAdes) (version 2) | ecosystem: Environmental > Aquatic > Freshwater > Lake | place: Lake Michigan... | reverse complement strand
CGTAATATCATAAAAATATTCATCCGCTCCTGTATATACCAGTTGCTTCTTATTTAAAGCGCTAATGACTGAAATACCCGGCGCTCCATTCATTTCATCCCCATCACATAAATTAAGTACGACTGGAAAAAATTTTCCCGTTTGTCTTTCATTGGCAATTTCCTGAATAATGCTTTCGTAATTATCAAGCGTAATAGGTTGCCATTTCCAAGGCAAATCTAAATTAGAAAATACCTGAGTATATTCTTCTATACTTTGACTAAAGTCATAATAATAGGCCAAATTTGGATCGGGATTATTTAATGCCGGAGCCAACACCCAAACCTTTAAATGTCCAACAGGGACAAATGGATAAAATAAATTTATTAGTGCTGTCAACGCGCTGCGGAATGGTTTAGTAAATGAATGTTTGAAGTTATTAAAAGATTAAACAATGACAAGCTATTTAGCTCATTATTTAATCACCTTTTAAATGGCTAAGTAGCTAATCAAGAACTGGGCTGTTTAGCCAAAAGTTGAATAGGTTTATTACCCTTTATTATTCGCCCGTTTGTCCTTCTTAAGTATTGTTAATCAGCTAATTATAAAATATTTCTTTGTTTTAAAGTATAAAATATACCAATATGCAAAGTCAAGTTATTATTTGTGATCAACAATCTGTTTATGCATTGGGAAGTTCCATGTTAATACATCAACACCCGGAGTACTTAAAGGCTAACATTATTAATGATTTTAGCATGTTAAATGAAGTAATGATACAATCCACTCCAAGGGTGTTAGTTATCGAAAGCGCTATGTTTAAAATATCAGAAACTCAAAATCATGAGTTGAATGAATTATTAAAGAAAAAAATTCCAGTAATGATTGTATTAAATGAACAAGACGATTTTGTATTGTATCAATTAATTGATAGTGGCTTTTCTGTAATTGTTTCTAGAAATGTAACTAAAGAAGAATGGTTAAAGGGATTGGAAATGGCCAGAAAAGAAAAAGTATATTTTAGCAATGACATAGCCAATAAAGTAGCTGCGATGATGAACAATATGGAAGATGTTCAATTAGTAGATAAAGTATACCAATTGAGTTTATACGACAAATATATTTTAATAAGAATTTGTCAGGAAGCACCTAGTAAATTAATTGCATCGGAGTTAGGACATAGCAAAAGAACCGTGGAAGGCCATCGAACTAAGATGATGCAATTGTTTGACGTTAAAAATGTAGCAGGTTTAGTAAAAGTGGCTTGCACCTCAAAGCTATACGAGCACTATCTTTCCAATCCTGGGTTATATGATTTTACTTTATGTGCCAACACATCTTCTTTGTAAAAATGTATGGTTTTAAAATTTCCGTCAATATATCCTTGTGCCTGATCGGTAAAATGTTGGCTATTTGGATCAAAACTTTGACCTCCCGTAATTATCGTTTTTGCTTCTAATCTTTTTCCAAAACTTACTGCTGCAATAAAACTATTTCCGGAAGATCCATAACGCTTTTTTATTCCAATCACCCTATTACTACTTTCAAAAGCAGGTAGCTGGCCGAACTTAGAAGAGGTTTGTGCCACCGCGATACTTGGCCTGCTATCTGAAAAAGGAAATTCGGTATTGGGATAGGCGCGTTGGTATCTATTAATTTGCCCCCAAGGGATTTCCCAACTAGCTTGTGCTAAAGGCAAATTATTGTAGTTTAATTTAATGCGCAATAAAGCACTATCTAAAAAAGCTAATTTTTTCTCATTGCTTACTTCCTTTATCATTTTATGGTATCTAATAATCGACTGAGTAGCTGCCTCTTCTGTTTCAGCTGCAGGTATTGCAGACATTAATTTACTGCCCCATTCAATAGCAATGGTTTGCGCAATAGAATTTGTATCTGCATCATGATTCCAATTTGATAAATAAGAAATGGCCTTTTTTTGCTCATCATTTAAAGCAACTGTTTTTGTGTATTCAATAAATGGCGGTAATAATATATCAAAGGCAGTTAAATGTTTATTGTATCCTAATTCAATGAGTTCGTCCAAACTAATTTTATCAATTTTTTCTAATAGTCGCACTGCATTTAATCCTCTTGCATTTTCTCCGTCAGGTGCCATATAACTTGGGTAGTTAACTTGTTTTGGACTTTTATCCCCAGCTACTGTAAATGGTGTTGCATTGCAGTTTTGCAACCATCCGTTTTCTGGATTAATACTTTGTACAATTTCATTTAATGTATGCAATCCCTGCCATGAAGTTGCTTTAATACTTCCGTCTACCGGTTTTGTGAAATCAAAATCCTTACTTCGCTTAGGCATAAAATTTCCATGCCAATACGCAATATTGCCATCTGCATCCGCATACACTGTATTGTTACTGTTGTTGGCCAAAAGGTTTAAAGCTTTTTCATACTCCTTTATATTATTAGCCTTTGTCCTTGTCCAACATTCTAATAAAGCGTTTAAAGAACGATTGTTTTCACTTAAGCTTAACCATTTTCCATTACGGCTACCCATAATTGGCCCATGATGTGTTTTGTAGGTTGTAAAAGTGGTTGGATTCTGTTCTACAATGGTAATTTGCTTTTCAGTAACGGGTAACCACTTGTTATCATATAAATAAACCCATTTCCCATTTTCTTGTTTTACGGTCTCTTCATATACATCCGCTACATCGGCATAGCTACTTGTATGCATCCAACCAGCGTGTTCATTGAATCCTTGATAAATAAACATTTGCCCCCAAGTTACTGCTCCATATACATTTAATCCCTCTTCACTGACCATATGCATTTCGGATCTGAAATAAAAAGGAACATGGGGGTTAATATATAGCAAGGCATTTCCATTTTTACTATGTTTGGGTGCAATAGCAAAACCGTTGGATCCTTTTAGTGTTTTTTCTTCTACTGCATAATCATCAATGCTCACCCAATCATTTTCTTCAAATTCCTCGCTACTATTTATTTTACTATTTGATATTTTTTGGATTAAATTTCCAAGAGATGCATCCTGTGTTTTATAAAAATCAAAAACATCTTTTCTTTTAATACCTCCATAACGCGTAGGTGAAACACTTCCGTCAGTCCACATTAAATGATACCAAGGCTTGTAGTTAAATAAAACCTTAGGGTGTACTTGAGTATGTTTTGATAAATAATAATTTATTCCATCGGCATGTGCAACCAATAATTTTTTAAACCATTCGGGACTATTGTTATAATCTTTAATGGCTTCAACGCTATCCTGTATTAATTGCATCATTAAATCGGCATATCTGTCGCCATTGTTTGTAGCCGGCAATTTATTTCCTTTTTCTGCAGTACGTCCCAGCATTTCTAAATAGTTATTTTCTATTTGCTCAAAATTTTCTTCACACTGTGCGTACATCAATCCAAATACCGCATCTGCATCCGTCTTTCCATAAATATGTGGGATGCCCCATTCGTCTCTTATAATAGTGGTTTGTGCCACATGTTTTTCCCATCTTGCTTTTTCGGCGGCAATACTATTTTGTGTAGTTGAAATATTTGCTTTTTGAGCAATACTCTTAGATGTAACAAGTATACATAAGACAAATGAAATACCGTAACGTAAATGCTTCATAAAATCAATTTTAGATAAGTACTTAAAGTTAGTAAAAATAAAAAGCACAACCATGATGATTGTGCTTTTTTATCTCCAACAGGACAAGCTGTGAAAGGGAAATGTGGTTTTTATACCAATCCCCAAGATTTAATAGTAGCTAAATTAATTTTAGCACACTCTAATGGAGTTTTATCTTGATAAGATTCTTGCTCAATGATAAAGTGATGTGCGCCACCTACTTCTTTCGCTAATAAACAAAGCATTTTAGGATCTACAACACCATTCCCAATGGTAGTACTATCATAACCATCATTCATTTCGCCTCTAGTATTTACTTTTATTTCATCTTTAACGTGAAGGGATGGAAAGCGGCCATGGTATTTATCAATCCATTCTTTAGCGCGGCCACCACTTCCATACATATTCCCAAAATCAAGTTGTTGTACAACTAAGGAGGGGTCTGTATTTTTGAAAATTAAATCATACATAAGTATATCATTTAGTTTTTCAGTGAACTCAAATTCATGATTATGGTAACCAAACTTCATCCCTTGTTTTTTACACAGTTCCCCTGATTTATTAAAGATGTCTAATTGCAACATTAATCCATCATAACTACGACGTAGTTTTTCATCAATAGATGGACTGATAACATATTCCTGTTCTAGTGTAGCGGCATCATCTACCGTATATTTCCAGGCATCTGTAAAATCATTTTTTGATTTATCCCAATGATCAATATTCATCACAGTGTGACCACTTGGCATAGATAATCCTAAATCATTTAATACCTTTTTAAATTCAGTAGCCTTGTATCCATAAAATTTTCTGTTTACATAATTGGCATGCTCCACATATTGATAACCCATATTAGCCAATGCTTTCAGGGTTTCTAATGGTTGCTTGGCCATATCTGCTCTTACAGAATATAATTGGATTCCAATAAGCGATATTTTTTTAGCAGGCGCTAAAGCACCAGCTTGTAATACTTTTGGTAAAACGCCGGCACCTACTAAAGCCATGGTGCTATTTTTTAAAAAGGATCTTCTTGAATTTTTCATATACAATCATTTAGTTTTTAAACTTATAAATTAATCTTTTACAGTAGTATTTTTAATAGGCTTATTTTCCAACCACTCGGAACGGTCTAGTTGTCTTGTACCTGTTACCGTCTCATTTAAATTTTCACCATTGTATAAACGTCCGTTTTTCATTACGTATTTAACAGAATTTGTGTTACGAATATTTTCCAATGGATTTTTATCTAGTATGATAAGATCGGCCAATTTACCTGTTTCAATACTTCCTAAGTCCTTATCTAATCCTAATCCTGCTGCACCTAAAATAGTGGCTACCTTTAATGCATCTATATTACGCATGCCACCACTTTGTATGGACCAAAGTTCCCAATGATAACCCAATCCCTGTAACTGACCGTGACTTCCAACACCCGCTAATCCACCTGCTTCCACTAAGTCTTTCATACCCACTGCATGCTTTTGAAACACATGCTCTTCTGGTAAAAACCATGTAGCACGTCTGCGTGATTTAGATGCTAATTCCTCATAAGGAGTAAAGAATTGCATTTTTACATCGCTATAAGGGTTCTCGTTTTCATAAAAATAATTTTCTGCCCATGGTCCGCCATAAGAAACCAATAAAGTTGGTGTTACGGTCATTTTAGAAACGGCAAGGGTGTTAATGACATCCTTATATAATGGATAAATAGGAATAGAATGCTCGTGTCCAGGATATCCATCTAATAAGTTCGTCATGTTTAATTTGAAGTCTAAGCCCCCCTCGGTTGTTGGCATTAATTGTTGATGTTGCGCTGCTTGAATCACCCATTGTCTTTGTTTTCTATTGCCCACTAAATACATTTTAATATACTTGGTATTAAAATATTTAGAATACTGAGACAATACAGATTCTGCTTGTGCAGAGTCCTTTAAGTTATAAGACCAATAACCAACACCAGGACCTGTTGAATAAATTCTTGGCCCTACGATGTTACCCGCTTCTACCATATCGCCATAGGTTAATACATCGGTCGTAGCAGTTTGTGGATCACGCGTTGTGGTTACACCATAAGCAAGGTTGGCAGCATATATCCATGCTTGATTTTTATGTATTCCCCAACTTGGCCACATATGTGCATGTGTGTCTACAAACCCAGGAATAATGGTTTTGCCGGAAACGTCAACTTCAGCAGTGTTTGCAGCAACTTGAAGTGTGCCCGACTTTCCAATGGCTTTGATTCTATTGTTTACAATATATACATCACCCCCTTCAATCACTTCATCACCATTCATGGTAACGATGCGTGCATTTTTCAATAAAACGGTACCCGTAGGCATGTCTTTGTCATAATAAACGGTTACCCATTTTTCAGTAGCCTTAAACTTAGGGGTTTCTTTTTTATCATTTTTCTTAGCCAAATTATCCTTGTTGGTAGAGTCCTTTTTAGTCGTATCGCTTTTTGCCAGTAAAGCTGCAAGGTCTTCGGCTTTTTTAGTTACGGCTAAGCTGTCATCAAATGCATAACTCTTATCAATATCATAGGTAAAATGTGCAGCGCCTAAACTCCAATGAATTACTTTTCCATTGGCTTCCCAGCTTGAAAATTCTCCACCTATTTCAGTTAATAATTTACTTGGAAATGCAGCGCTCTTTGCTTCTGCAACAGAAATTTCCACCATCTTTCCTGTTTGAGGAATCGTAACGTAGTAAATATTATTATTTACTTGTGCAATGGCGGCACTACCCATTGGGGACATTAAAATGCTAGCTGCATTGGAAGGTGGATTATTTTCTTTGGCAGCATTATCGTCTTCTGCTAATACCTGCGGTATCATACAAGGGTCTCCCACGGGTTTTCCATTGCGTTGTGCAACACTTCCAAAAGTGGTGATGCCGGTAATTTTTACAATTTCTTTTTCATCTCCACCATCCCATTGGATAGATAAAAGTTTACCATTATTATTTAAATATATTCTGTTGTCATTTTTTGCAAAATGAGCATTCGATCTTCCGTTGGCTTTATCAATGACACGAATTTCACCATTTGATAAATCTAACCAACACAATTCATCTTCGTCATCATTATAAGTTGGATCATATGCTTCCATAAACTTTTGCGCGGAAGTTCTATTAAATACTATACGTTTCCCAGCAGGATCCACTGCAATACCCTGATACAATGCAGCTTGTTTGGTAATTTCTACTTCTTTATTCGTGGTTAAATCAATGCTACGAATACTTCCTCCTTTGATATTCCAGGTAGAAAAATAAATAGTTTTTCCGTTAGGATGCCAGGCAGGTTGTGCTTCGGTAAAATTATTTTTTGTTAATCTTTTTGGTGTTCCATTAGGGTAATCCATCACATATAATCTGTTTAACACAGTGAATGCTAATTTTTTTCCGTCAGGAGAAGGCACTGCATCTCTAATCTGTGTTGCTTTGGTAGCGAGGCTGTCAGAGACTGGGTATTTAAATAACACTTCTGGCCCCATCTCAATAGTAGCTTCTACATTATACGCAATATCTTCTTGTGCCGCATTTTCAATATTTATTTTATGTATTTTTCCGCCGTAAGAAGTAATTAAAAATTTACTATCAGGTGTAAAAGTCATTGCAGGTAAAACGCCAAGCACCGCAATAGATTCTTGATCATCTCTTTGCACTGGATACGCTAACCAATTTTCTTCTCCAGTAATTAAATTTCTTTTTACCAATCCTGTTTTATCTTCAAATCGGCTTCCATACACTAACCATTTTCCGTCCTTAGACAGAACAGGTGTGAATGCCGAACCATATCTTGAAGCAATTGTTCTTATTGTACCTTTTTCTCTATCGTAAACACCAATACTATATTGAGGCAACATGGCATTGTAAGCCCATGCACCGTTTCTAGCAGAATAATAAATATATCTGCCATCGGCACTTACTGCTGGATCAATTGTTTTTAATGTTAATGGCATTGAAATTAATTGTGTGCCCGCTCCGCCATTTTTATGCATCAAATACAATTTTGTATTTCTTCTACCTTTTGTATAAACAATATAATTTCCATCGGGGGTATACACAGCGCCAGGAAAATTTTGATTGTTATCATCCGTTAAGGCAACGGTATCTTTTTTCTCCAAATCTATATACCATAAATTTTCGGCACCACTTCGGTCAGAAATAAATAAAATTCTTTTTCCGTCCGGGCTGAAACTTGGATGGTTATCATAAGGAAGTCCTTTTGTAATCGAAGTCGCCTTTCCACCTTCCATAGGGAGGGTATAGATATCACCCATTAAATCAAACACAAGGGTTTTCCCATCGGGACTAATATTTACCGAGGTCCAAGTACCTTCGCTTGTTTTTAAGGGGATGGCTCTAGTCGCTTTTAAAGGCAGGCCTTTAAAGCTTGAAAAAACAGTACTGTCTTTTTTCGCCGTATTTACGGATTGTGCATTCGCTTGCATTAAACCAATGCTTAATAATAGGGTCAAACATGCAATTCTCATAACATTAATATTTTAATGAAAGTTAGTAAAACCTGCATGAAGTGCCGAACATTTCCAACTAATAAGTTGCCGTTTATCCATACAGTCGATGATTGGTGTAAAAAACACCCTTTTTTAGGCCTATTTTTCGCGATTTACGAATTCAATCGTAAATTTACCACATGATAAAAAAGTTCATTTATATATTCGTTTTAACGAGTGGTTTATTGTTGGGTAGTCAAGCGAATGCGCAGAATGTGACCATTGAAGGAACCGTTATGGATAGCAGCTCTAAAAAAACGCTTATTTCAGCAACCGTTTCTATAGCCAAGGCAACCGATTCCTCCTTATTAAACTTTACAAGAGCCGACGAGGATGGCTTTTTTAGATTCAAAAATATTGCTCCAGGAAAGTATCTACTATCCGTTTCTTATGTTGGATATGCGCCTTTATGGCTAGGTATTAAAGTAGGCGCAACGCCCACTTTGTCATTGGGGAATATTTATATGATGGATGCAAGCAGCTTATCCGATGTAACCGTGACTGCCCGCCGACCTCCAGTGGTGATTAATGGGGACTCTATAGAATTTAATTCTGAAAACTTTAAAACAGTACCGAATGCGGTGGTGGAAGATATGTTAAAGAAGATGCCGGGTATTGAAGTAGATAAATCAGGTGCCATTACTGTAAATGGGAAATCGGTGACCAAGGTATATGTGAATGGAAAAGAGTTTTTTACGGGAGATCCAAAAATGGCTACCAAAAATTTACCTGCAGATGCGGTAGATAAAATACAAGTGTATGATCGTAAATCCGATCAAGCTATGTTTACAGGCATAGATGATGGAAATGAGGAAACTGCCATTAACATTAAGACGAAGAAAGACCGAAAGCAATCCACTTTTGGAAAAATTGGTTCTGCATTTGGAACGCCGGGCCGATTTGACGGACAAGGAAATGTAAACAGAATTAATAATGACGAGCAATATTCATTTATTGGGACTGCCAATAATGTAAATAAACAAAACTTTAATAATGGGGATATCACTAACTTTTCTGGAGGTGGTGGCGGAAGAGGCGGCGGCGGTATGACTATTAATTTTTCTGGTGGAGATGGTGGCACCGATGCAAATGCAAGAGGTATAGCGGATACTTATTCTTTAGGAGGTAACTATTCAAATGTATTGAATGACAAAAAAATGGATTTTAATACCAATGCAAATGCAAGTGATGTGTCTAGGTATAATACAAGTAATTCATTTACGCAGAATTTAATTCCTGGAAATAATTTTAATAGAATCAGCAACTCAATTTCAAATAGCAGGAATCAACAACAAAGGTTTAATGCTACCATTGACAATAAAGTTTCTGAATCTTTTTCTTATAGATTCACGCCTAATTTTTCTAAACAACACAATACGTCAAATAGCGAATCTACTACGAGCACTACTTTGCCGGATGGCACACCTACCAACGGAACCGCTACAAATTCGTCAAGTGTTTCGGATGCTACCAATATTTCAAATACTTTATTGTTAAGAAAAAAGTTTGAGAAAAAAGGAAGAACCATTTCTTCCACCCTAACACAAGGATACAACGAGTCGCTTTCTAATGGCAGTCAATTTACCGATCAACTTTTTTACACGAAAGGAGTTTTAACGAAAGATTCGATTTTAGATCAGCAAAATAAAAGAAAAGGGCTTACGCAAAGTTATTCTGCGAATGTGGTGTATACCGAACCCATTACTAAAAAATCTTTATTAGAGTTTAATGCATATTTAAATCAAAATAACAGCAGTTCAAGTAAAAGAGTATTTGATAAAAGTGGGGCGAATGGACAATATGATCTTTTGAATACAAGATTAACCAATGAATTTAATTCTGAGTATACTTATGCTGGCGGAGGAATGAACTATAGATTAAATCAAAAGAAATATAATTTCTCAACAGGTTTCTCCTTGCAAAATGCAATGTTAAATGGAGTGAATACAAGTACGAGTACTAAGATTAAGCAAGAGTTTAAAGACATCTTGCCATCTGCTATGTTCCAATATAATTATTCTCAAACGCAGAATTTGAACTTTACGTACCGCACCTCCACCAATCAGCCTTCTTTAACACAATTACAGCCGGTATTGGATCAAAGTAATATTAACAATCAGTCTATCGGTAATCCAAATTTAAAGCGAACCTATAATCACAATTTGAACTTAAGATTCTTCTCTACTAAAATTCTTTCTCAACGCAATTTCTTTGCTTTGTTAAATGCCCAATTTGCGAATAATTCAATTGTAAATTATGATAGCATTTTACCAACCAGACAAACCTTATCAAAGCCAGTGAATGTGAATGGCATTTATCGTGTCAATGCAACTGTAAATTATGGGTTTGGTGTTAAAAAATTATATTCAAGAATCAACTTTAGTTTAAACGCTGGTTATAATAATAATGTTAACTATGCGAATGGCGTTTTAAATACTATTATTATTAAATCGTTCGCGCCAAGTATTAATTATACATTTAGTTTGGACGAAGTGTTAGACCTGACCCTTGTAGCAAGACATAATTATAATAATACCAATAATGCAATTAACAAAGCATTAAATACCAATTATGTAACTAGAATATACAATGCCGATGTAATTAACTACCTGCCTTTTAATATCGTAATGAGTCAATCCATGAATTACACGATTAATGAAGGACGTGCAGCAGGCTTTAATACAGCCATTCCAATTTGGAATGCAAGCATCTCTAAATATTTTATGAAAAACAAAAGAGCTGAATTAAAAATTAGTGCTTTTGATATCTTAAATAAAAATGTGGGCATTTCTAGAAATGTATCTGCAAACCAAATTGTGGACCAATCTTATAACGTGATTAACCAATATTTCTTAATTGGGTTTACCTATAGTCTTCAGAAGTCGGGATTGGGGGGTGCTGGTGGTCCAAAGATGACTTTTAGAATGTAAAAGCTATTTAGCTAAATAAATAACTTAACTTTATAAACATAAATATTATAATAGCATGAAAAAAGTATCAATTGCTTTGTTTATTGGCTTGTTTGCGTTTGTAGCTGCCAATGCACAAATGAAAGAAGGTAAAATTGTTTACGAGCGTAAAATTAATATGTGGAAAATGATTACTGATCCTGAAATGAGAACAAGAATTCCAGAGTTTAGAACTTCTGAATTTGAATTGTTATTTAATGATCAAGCAAGTTTGTTTCGTTCGGTACCCGAGGATGAAGCACCCGATCCATTTGCTAGCAATGGCGGAGAAAGAGGCGGAATGCGTTTTGCTTTTCGTATGCCTGAAACTACTACCTATACTGACATAAATGCTCAAATGCAATACGAGTCAAGACCCATGTTTGAAAAAACATTTTTAGTGGTAGATTCTTTAAGCCCTTTGAAATGGAAAATTTCAGAAGAAACAAAAACGATTGCAAAGCATGTATGTAAAAAAGCAACAACCATGATCACTGCCCAAAATATAAGAATTGGTGGTGGTGGAGGCGCGCGTACCATGGGACGTAGTAATGGTGATACAACCAATAGGCCTACTGCTGCTATTACACCTAAAGAAACAGAAGTAGTAGTTTGGTATACCGAAGATATTATTGCTTCTGTGGGTCCCGATAATTATTTTGGTTTACCTGGTGCCATTTTAGAAGTGGATATGGACAATGGTGCCACCGTAACTACTGCCACAGAAGTAACTGCTAAGTATCCTAAAAAAGAATTGGTGCAACCAACTAAGGGGGATAAAATGAATAAGGTTCAATTCCAAGATACCATGAAAAAATTAATGGAAGACATGCAAAGAGGTGGTGGCATGGGTGGAATGAGAATAAGAACTACCATCAACTAAATATAAGCTACTGGGCGCTAAGTAAGGACCAGTTAAAACCAATGGCAATGCTGCGTGGCTCCCCAATATAATAGGAGTACGCAGCATTTCCTTTTATACTAAAATTTCTGGTTGCCATAGATGAATAATAGGTATTGGCTGCGTTGAGTATATGAAGCCAGTACCTAAAATTTTTATGCGTTACATTTATTTTTACATTCAACAAGTCAAATCCCGGATACACAGTGGTATTGGTTTCGTCCATAAAATAGTTGGACTGGTGTTGCCAATCGGCCATCACTAATATGTTTTGAGTTGGCTTCCATTCTGCTGAAAATGTTCCCCAAAACCTTGGCGCCGCATTCATTTCATTACCACTTACATCCACCCCTTTCAAAATAGTGGATGTATAACGGTGGCTTGCATTTGTACCCATGAAATTGAAGGTCCAATTATTATTAAGCTTGTATTTAATTTGATACTCTAAGCCCATATGTTTTGTACTACCTGTATTTTGATTAAGGTTAACGCCATCGGGTTGTCTTACGGAAACAATTTCGTTATTGCCATTCATTTGGTAAGCACTTATTTCGGCATGCCATTGTTTGCTGGTATACCAAGCGCCAGCCTCTACATTATAAAAATACTGAGGCAATAGGTAGGGCACTTTTATAGCATTGTACATTTCTGTTATTTGTGGAGGTACAAATCCTTTGCTGTAATTAAGGTATCCCCCCCAATTATTTTTATTATAAGTGAATCCGATTTTTGGGGTAAACTGATTAAAATTATTATTACTACTAGGCGTACCAGTAATTATTTGATTGCGAAATAAGTATTCAAATTGATCATAACGCATGGACATATTCATATTTACATACTTACCCAAATTTGTAAGCAAATTAATATACATAGCTGCATTCTGAATATCCGTTTGGTAATTTGTAAGTAAGGAATCCTTGGAAGGGTAGGAAAAGGAAGTAAATTTTCCTTGTATGGAATCCTTGATGATATCAATATATTTAGCTTTTAAATTTTGTTGCGTATTATCAAAGCTTCCGCCTGCAATAATTTTACTATGTAAACTTGGAATAGATAGGATATGTTGAAAATCGAATACGATAGAATGAAACAAATTGCTATTGGTTTGCCCTTTAAATTTTATAGGGTTATTGGTTGATGCAATGGCGTAGGTTGGATTTTGATCCATTTGATTGTCTCGATATAAGACGTTGAACACCGATTGATGATATGCATTCCAATTGTATTCCAAATTTTGCCTCAATCTTAAAGCATTTAATTGACGATAGGTAAAAGTTTGTAGGGACTTAAAATTCTGTTCTACAAAACGGATACTGTCAACCGATCCGGTCATTTGAGCGTAATAATCAATGTATTGTAGCGTTTGGAAGCCCTTCCATTTTTCATTTAATAAAAAGTCATGACGAATGCTGAATGCTTTTTTTGAATAATTACTATAATCAATGGGTCCATTCTTTTGACCACCCCAATTGGCATTTAATAACCATCCTCCTTTTTTTGTAGGCAAACCAATGCTAGCCTCTACTCTTTTAAATCCTAAACTGTTTATTTGATTGGCTAGCTCAACTGCTTTTTTTGTAGGAGCGGCTTTAGTGAAAAAATTGACGACGCCACCAATCGCTTCTGCTCCATATAAGGAAGAAGCGGGACCTTTAATAATTTCAATATGATCTGTGAATGCATTATTAATTTCAATTAAAGCGTTGTTGCTAAATAATCCACTTGTTCTAATAGGCATGCCGTCTTCGAGATATAAATAAAGCCCTTTTAAAGAAATTGGTTGCCTAATAGACATCATATGTTGTTCATTGCCAATGCTTGGCATATATACTCCAGGTACCTTATTTAATAAAAAATCAATTCTTGTAACGTTTTCCTTTTTTAGTGTGGTTGCACTTAAAATTGAAATTGCAATAGGGGCTTCCTTTCTATTTTGATTTAATTTATTGGCAGTAACCAGGATGGTATCCAACTGACTGTTGACAGGGCTTTGTGCCATTCCTTTTATTTGGAATAGTGTAAATGATATATATAAAAGCCGTAAACAAATCTTCATTATTGTAAAAATAGTACTTAATTTAGTTTAACCTTCATGAACTATAAAATTCATATTATGAAAAAAACAATCCAGGTAATTTTATTTTGTGGTCTTTTATTTCCCTCTTTCGCGCAGGTTAAAACAGTAAGAGAACAAGCAACTATTATCAACGAGCTTTTATCAGACCGATTAAATAATTTACTGCCTAGCTTAATGAGTAAGCATAATATTGACTGCTGGGTGTTAATGACAAGAGAATACAATGAGGACCCCATTGTAAAAACCATGTTGCCCGCAGAGTGGCTTTCAGCAAGAAGACGAACCATATTGGTATTTTATAATAATCCCCAGTCTGGCAAAATGGAAAAGTATGCGATTGCCAGGTATGCGGTGGGTAAAGAAATACAGGCTGCTTGGGATGTGGCCAAAACACCTGATCAATGGGAAGCACTTGTGGGTCTACTTACTAAGCTACAGCCTAAGCAAATAGCATTAAATATATCTTCTGACTTTGGACATGCCGATGGCTTAGACCATACCGAGTATATGGAGTTGATGAGTTATTTGAGTACTGAGCAAAAGTCCAAAGTAATATCTTCCCAACCCTTGGCGGTTGCTTGGTTGGAAACAAGAACTGAAAAAGAGATGGAATTTTATCCAACACTTTTAGAAATCACACATCAAATTATTAAAGAAGGGTTTAGTAATAAAGTAATTAAGGTGGATGAAACCACCACCTCCGATTTAGAATGGTGGTTTAGACAAAAATTAAGCGATTTGGGTTTGAGCACCTGGTTTCACCCCTCTGTGGAAATACAAAGAAGAAATGCAAAGAACAAGGAGGAAGTAATACACAGAGGTGATTTTTTACATGTTGATTTTGGCATTTCCTATTTAAGACTTAATTCTGATGTACAAGAACATGCTTATGTGTTATTAGCCAATGAGAAAAATATACCCCAAAATCTAGTGCAAGCTTTTGAACAAACCAACCAGCTGCAGGATATTTTAACCAATAGTTTTGGTACTGGTAAATCGGGCAATGAAATTTTGGCCAATACCATTACAATCGCAAAGTCAAAAGGAATAGCACCCAGCATTTACACACATCCTATTGGAATGCATGGCCATGCAGCAGGACCTACCATTGGAATGTGGGATATGCAAAACGGAGTACCTGGATCGGGGGATTATAAAATGTATCCCAATACTTGCTATTCTATTGAACTGAATGCGACGCATTATTTAAGTGATTGGGAAAATCCAGTAAAGGTTGCGTTAGAGCAAAATGGATATTTCAATGGAAAAAATTTCTCTTATATTGACGGCAGGCAAACAAAAATTATTCCCATTACATTTAACTAATTTTAATTCACAGCTTTAAAAAGTTTTATTGTATTTAATACTTCATTATAAAGCTGACAATAAAATAAGAAATTGCAGCTAGGATAGCACTTACGGGTATTGTTAAAACCCAAGCCCATAATAAATTGGTAGTAACACCCCATCTAACTGCGCTAATACGTTTGGTTACCCCTACACCAATAATAGAACCCGTAATGGTATGTGTAGTTGAAACAGGAATACCCATTTGTCCTGTAAAGAACAAAGTAAAAGCACCTGCAGTTTCTGCAGCAACGCCTTCTAATGGGGTTACTTTGGTAATTTTAGTACCCATTGTTTTTACAATTTTCCAACCCCCACTCATGGTACCCAATCCTATGGCAATATAACAAGCAGCAGGCACCCAGTTAGGCAATTGTCCAAAATCTTGAATGGATCCATGTGCAATGAGCGCTGCACCAATAATACCCATCACTTTTTGTGCATCATTCCCTCCGTGACCAATACTAAATGCTGCGGAGCTAAATAATTGCAATTTTTTGAACATATAGGACATGGTGTAAGCCGAAGGTGTTTTTATTTTTTCAACATATAAATAAACTAACATGAAAAGAATGGCGGCACCAATAATCCCATATTCTACAATTGCATTATCGGCTTTAGAAATTTCATTTGAAAAATCCCTTTGGATATTAAATGCCTCCATTTTAGACTTTACATTATCTAAATTTTTTGCCTTAATTGGATAAATTAAATTCATAGCAACAATGGCAGAGTCGGCACTTATTTTTTTAGACATATATAATTTCAACGGCTCTTTATATCCTTCCGTTTTTTCTTTTGCAATATCATACTCGGCTTTAATTTCTTTATTATCCGGAGACTTTGCCTCTAATACTAAAAAATCATTGGCATTGCGCGCAGCATCTTTAATCTTACTAATGGCCACAGCTTGTAACCACCCATTATCATTTGATAGCTTAGCAATATAGTCGGCACCTGTTTGATCATATTTTGATAAGTAGGGGCTCACAAGATTATAGGTCTCATTTGCTTTCGCTAATTTTTCCTTGTTAACTGCTAATTTATTTAACAATACCGTATCGCCTTGATTTTGTTTCAAGTCTGTTTCAATGCTTGAAATTTCTTTACTGTATTTGTCTATACCATAAAATTTTTGAACATTTTCTTTAATTTTTGTTTCTTCAAAATGATCAAACATTAAGATGGTAGCAAAAGTAGCAAGTGAAATAATGGCGAGTCGCCACCAAATATTTCGCATGATGGTAACTAGTGTTATAAAAACAGATATTACAATACCAATGATGGGAGCTAAAAAGATAAACAAAATGGTTTTAATAATGGTATCCGCGTCTACAATTTTAGCCCAGGAATAGCCTATACCTTTAGTCATTAAAGCATGTGCAATTGCCGCACCGGCAAAGCCACCAATTAAAGTATGCGAGGAGGAAGATGGTATTCCATACCACCAAGTAAGTAGGTTCCAGAAAATAGCGGCTAACAATCCAGAAAAAATAACGGGCAGCGTAATAAAATCCTTGTAAACAGTTTTGCTTATAGAATTGGCTACTGCATGATCTTTAAAAATCCAAAATGCCAATACATTAAAAAAAGCAGCCCAAAGCACTGCTTGTAAGGGAGTCAGTACTTTAGTAGAAACAACTGTTGCGATAGAATTAGCTGAATCATGAAACCCATTGATATAATCAAAAATGAGCGCAAGCGCTATGATAATAATTAATAAAGTCATCGTTGTTGTAATTAAGCGTACTTGATAATAATTGATTCAATCACATTAGAAACGTCTTCAATTTTATCTGTAGCAATTTCAAGTACCTGATAAATCTCTCTTTTCTTGATTACTTCTTTGAAGTCATTTTCTTGTTCAAATAACTTTTCAATACTCATGTCAAATACATCGTCCGCTTGATTCTCAATGCTATTTACCTTAATCATGGCCTCGGTCATTTCTTTTATATTTCTCATGTTACGAAGTCCCATGACAGCTTTTTTAGTTTCTGCAGTTCCTTGTAAAATAAGTTCTGCTAATTTGTGTATACCCGTATCATTAGGGTTTACTTTATAAAAATTTATTTTTTTAGCAGAAGCGTAAATATAGTCAGCGATATCATCTAATGAAGTAGCTAAATAGTGAATATCTTCTCTATCAAATGGGGTAATAAAATTTCTACCCAATTCCGTAAAAATATTGTGCGTTAAGTCGTCATTTTTATGTTCTAAATTTTCAATTTGTGCTAAAATATTAGCTCTAATATCAGCATCTGGCTCGTTTACCATTTCTTTTAATTTTCCGCCCATTTCATACACATGCTCTGCAACTTCTTCAAATAATTGAAAAAATACTCTGTCTTTTGGTAAGAAAATCTTCATGATTGAATTTAAGCCCATAACTAATAATTTTTAATTGATTGTAGTCTGTAAAAATGCAGTTTTAGGCTTTAATTATAGTGATTTGTAGATTACTAAATTGTTAACAAATGCATCTTTTTGATGGCAATGTAGACGCCCTTTTTGGGCATAAAAAAGGGAGGCATTTAGCCTCCCTTTACAAAATCCGCTAGCTTTCCCCCAAAAGCTCACCAAATATCTTTTATAAATATTGTTAGCTTATAGAAATGAGTTACCAATTGTGCAATGAAATAGGTAATTTTCTTATCTTCAAATTATAATATCAAACATAATACAAGTTATTTACCTATTAAAATATTGAAAATCAATGAAATATAAAATTAGCCCCATTTTACTAATTTTGACTTTCTTTCTCCAACTTGCTAGCCACAATGCCTATACTCAAAGACCCGATTCGGTATATATAGTACCCAAGACTCCCTTTTTAAGTCAAATAATGGAGTTAAAAGCCCTAAATGTCACCATTAACTTATCCGAGGCCACTCGTCAAATTCCAGTTCATGATGGAGTTGTAGACGGAAATGCGCAACAATTGATTAAGCAAGGCAATGACATATATGTGTTTATTGAGCAAACGGGGTTTGTATACAAATTGGCCAGTGCGGATACTGCCAACCTGGTTTATAAAAGA
>Ga0209768_10000988_pt1 | contig 18439 bp, 17 predicted proteins | sample LauGreSBDMM110SD_3_FD_187564 | JGI IMG/M metagenome (GOLD analysis project Ga0209768, IMG submission 187564) | Freshwater lake microbial communities from Lake Michigan, USA - Sp13.BD.MM110.SD (SPAdes) (version 2) | ecosystem: Environmental > Aquatic > Freshwater > Lake | place: Lake Michigan... | reverse complement strand
AAGTATTAGTAAAGCTTACGACCATCCTTTGTTTAAGAATTTTAGTATCGCTGTAGAAGCGGGTGAAAAAATTGCCATCATTGGTGCCAACGGTGCAGGTAAGACGACCTTGTTGCGTTGCATAGGTGGTGATTTATGTGGATTACAGCCTGATGGTGGTTTAGTGAAATGGGCTGAGAATGCGAATGTAGGTTACATGCCGCAAGATCCTACAGAAGAATTTGCCGCAGAAAAAAATCTCACTGATTGGATGGGTGAGTGGACACTAGAGGGTGATGATGATCAAGCAGTACGTTCTATTTTAGGTCGCTTATTGTTCTCTGGTGATGACGTTAAAAAAATCGTGAAGGTTTTATCCGGTGGTGAAAAAGGCCGCATGATATACGGCAAACTCATGTTAGGTCGTCATAACGTGATGTTGATGGATGAGCCCACCAATCACATGGATATGGAATCGATTGAGTCACTCAACATCGCTTTAGAAAAATATGCGGGGACCTTGATTTTTGTGTCACATGATAGAGAGTTCGTGTCCTCTCTTGCTACGCGTATTCTAGAAATCAAAGAAGATGGCATAGTTGATTTTCAAGGTAGTTATGAAGATTATTTATCTTCACAAGGTATACAGTAATTATGGAAATTAAGACTATAGAATTTGAACGTCCTGCTGAAACGCAAGGTACTAGCTGCACACAAGAAGCATGGGCACGAGTGCCTGCTGCTGTCTCTACTACAGAAAAAGTAGCGCTCAAAGAAAAAATCAAATGGCTCTTGAAAGAAAAAAATGCGGTGTTGGTGGCGCATTATTATGTGGACGCTGATTTACAAGATCTGGCAGAAGAAACCGGTGGATGTGTTTCTGATTCTTTAGAAATGGCGCGCTTTGGTCGCGATCACGCAGCAAAAACTTTAGTTGTAGCCGGTGTGCGTTTTATGGGTGAGACAGCAAAAATACTCTCGCCTGAAAAAACTATTTTAATGCCTGATCTAGATGCAACTTGTTCATTGGATTTAGGATGTCCTGCGGATGAATTCACAGCATGGTGTAATGCTCATCCTGATCGCACCGTGGTGGTGTATGCCAATACCAGTGCAGCAGTGAAAGCGCGTGCTGATTGGATGGTGACTTCATCTATAGGTTTAGACATCGTCGCGCATTTGCATGCACAAGGTAAAAAAATATTATGGGCACCAGATAAGCATTTAGGTGGTTATATACAAAAGCAAACCGGCGCGGATATGTTGCTATGGCAGGGTTCTTGTTTAGTGCATGATGAATTTAAAGGCTTGGAGTTAGAACTCTTAAAGCGCGATCACCCTAACGCAAAAATTTTAGTCCATCCTGAATCACCAGCTGCTGTAGTGGCATTGGCTGATGTGGTGGGATCAACATCACAAATGATCGCAGCAGCGCAATCATTAGATGCACAAGAATTTATCGTTGCCACCGACAATGGTATTTTACATAAGATGCGCATGGCAGCACCGGGTAAGCATTTTATTGAAGCGCCTACTGCAGGTAATAGCGCCACTTGTAAGAGTTGCGCACATTGTCCTTGGATGGCAATGAACGCCTTGCAAAATCTGGCAGATGTTTTAGAAACAGGCAGTAATGAAATTCAGGTTGAACCTGCAATTGGTAAAAAAGCAGTAGTATGTATTGATCGTATGTTGCAGTTTGCAGCTGAGCGTAAAACTAAAGTCGCACCAAGTGCTGATTTAGCGCAAGAGCAGAAATTATTTTCTGGCATAGGTCCAGCCTAAATACGATTGCATAAAAAACGATGAGTAATTTACGCAATCCCCACACACCTTTTGATGCTGCGTTAAGCGCTGCATTAACTACCAATGTGCATGCTGCATTGACTGAAGATGTGGGTAGCGGTGATTGGACAGCAAAGCTAGTACCACTGCATGCGCATAAAAAAGCTGAGGTGGTGGTACGTGAAGCTGCAGTGCTATGTGGTGCACCTTGGTTTGATGCAGTCATGCAGGCAGTGGATGCCAGTATACAAATTGATTGGAAGTATGCTGAAGGTGATCTTATGCAAGCTGATACAGTGGTGTGTCAGGTTGAAGGTCCTGCGCAATCTTTGTTGACTGCTGAACGTTGTGCATTAAATTTTTTACAGTTGTTATCTGGTGTAGCAACCGTCACTCGTCACTATGTGCAGTTGATTGCAGGTTCGCATGCAGCGATTCTTGATACACGTAAGACATTACCTGGTTTACGTTTTGCACAAAAATATGCAGTACGTGTAGGTGGTGGGCAAAATCAACGTCTTGCTTTATATGATGGTATTTTGATTAAAGAAAATCATATTGCAGCAGCAGGCGGTATTCCTGAAGTGTTAAAAGCAGCAATAGCTTTGCAAGCTGGTGTCAGTATACAAATAGAAGTAGAAAATCTTGCAGAATTAAAAGAAGCATTAAGCTCAGGCGGAACTTCTATCTTGCTCGACAACTTCAGCTTAGACATGATGCGTGAAGCAGTGAGCCTAAATCTTGGTCGTGCAATGTTAGAAGCTTCTGGTGGTGTGAACGCACAAACCGTACAAGCGATTGCACAAACAGGTGTGGACAGAATTTCTATCGGTAGTCTGACAAAAGATATCAGAGCTACCGATTATTCATTGAGAGTGCTGAGTTAAACAACGCCTTATAAATTGCGCGCTCTAGGCATGAGTATGGTTGGGCCTGCAGTTGGTAAGGTCTCAGGAAAATCTAAACTGTAGTGCAAGCCACGACTTTCATGGCGCGATAAAGCACTGTTCACAATCAGTGAAGCGACATCAACTAAATTACGTAGTTCAAGTAAATCCGGCGTGATGCGGAAGTTTGCGTAATACTCATCAATCTCTTCTTTTAATAAACGTATGCGATGTTGAGCGCGTTCTAATCGTTTAGTGGTTCGCACTATACTCACAAAATTCCACATAAAGCGTCGTAACTCATCCCAGTTTTGTGTGATGACGACTTCTTCATCTGCATCCGTAACGCGACTTTCATCCCATTCAGGTAAGGCATGGGAAGTTGTGGGAGATTGCTGTGCAATATGTAAAGCAGCGGCACGACCTAGCACCACACATTCTAATAATGAATTACTCGCTAAGCGATTCGCTCCATGTAATCCTGTGTAGGCTGTTTCGCCAACTGCATATAAGCCCGCAATTTCAGTGCGACCATCCAGATCGGTCATGATGCCGCCGCAGGTGTAATGTGCAGCGGGCACAACAGGAATAGGTTGACGAGTGATATCGATACCAAATTCTAGGCAGCGTGCATAAATTGTAGGGAAGTGCTCTTTGAGAAATGCAGGTGATTGATGCGTGATGTCTAAATCCACATGATCAAGTCCGCGTTTTTTCATTTCAAAGTCGATTGCTCTTGCAACTACATCGCGCGGCGCTAATTCACCGCGTTCATCATGTTGCGGCATGAAACGCTGACCCGCTACTGATCCTGCACTGGCAGGCAGTTTTAATAAGCCTCCTTCACCACGCACTGCTTCACTAATTAAAAAAGATTTTGCATATGGATGATAGAGGCAAGTTGGATGAAATTGTATGAACTCCATATTCGCCATACGACAGCCGGCACGCCATGCCATTGCAATACCATCGCCAGTCGCTGTATCTGGATTGGTGGTGTAGAGATAAACCTTGCCAGCACCACCGGTCGCTAACACGGTTTGGCTAGCGTTAATTGTCATGACTTTACCTGTCACCACATCTTGTACATATAAGCCAAGACAACGCGAGGCTTCATCTTTGAGATGTAGCTTATCGGTGGTGATTAAATCAATCGCGAAATGATGTTCCAATAAGGTGATGTTGGGATGTTCACGAACACGTTGTTCTAAAGTGAGTTGTACTGCATGACCGGTGGCATCAGCTGCATGGATGATGCGACGTTGACTGTGACCGCCTTCACGTGTGAGGTGATAACCAAGTTCGGTGCTTTCATCTTTGGTAAAGGGCACACCTTGTTTGATCAACCATTCAATTGCTTTACGGCTGTGTTCCACAATAAAGCGCGTAGCTTTTTCGTCGCAAATGCCTGCACCCGCAATTAAGGTATCGGAGACATGTTGATCAATGCTATCGGTGGAATCAAGGACTGCTGCAATGCCGCCTTGTGCCCAATCACTGGCACCATCTCGCAAAGTGCGTTTGGAAATGACGGCGATTTTCTTGTTTTCAGCTAAATGTAGGGCAACGGATAGACCGGCTAGACCACTGCCAATAATGGCGACATCAAAATTCATGCTATTAGGATTCTTATTGGATAAATACGACAAAAGCTGTACTCTATCTAAGACTATATGCGATTTATCTAAAAGCCGTATTAAAAGCTGTTAAGACAGCACTTTATGACAGGTTTTATTCGACGCTAAATCATGTAATCAGCATGGTTTTAAAGCTTTAGAGCTAGGCTAATAACAAGATTTCATGTTTCAAAATCGATTCAGATCAAATGATTGTTGACTTTATGCGAAAAACACAACTTATCCAGTATAATGCCCCCACGTTGAGATTCGAGTAGCAGTGGTGCAGTATCAGTCTGTAATTCCTTACTTGGTTGAGACGCTTTTATGGCGGGGTCACCCGCGCAACTTACTAAGATAGGAAATGCAATGGCAACAGGTACTGTTAAATGGTTTAACGATTCTAAAGGTTTCGGTTTCATCACTCCAGACGAAGGCGGCGAAGATTTATTTGCTCACTTCTCAGCGATTCAATCTAGCGGTTTCAAATCGCTGCAAGAAAATCAGCGCGTACAGTTTGAAGTGACTACCGGTCCTAAAGGCAAACAGGCTTCGAATATTCAGCCTATGTAATTGCCTCTGGCATAGATATCACTCTGCCTAAAAATCCCTGCTACAGCGGGGATTTTTTTTACCCATTTTTTTAATGATTTATTTTTTCCAGTATTCAGGTGCTGAAAATGCACGTCTAAGAAAGTCAACCAAGGCACGCACTCTGAGAGGCAAATGCTGTCGTTGAGCAAATACTGCATAGATATCATTACCTGGTGCTGCAAATTCTTCGAGCACGGTAACGAGCTTGCCCGATTCAATTTCACCACCCACTTCCCATATAGAACGCCAAGCTAAACCGCGTCCTTGCACTGCCCAATCATGTAAAACAGCGCCATCATTACAGGCCATATTACCTTGAACTTTCAGCACAACATTTTTACCATTTTGCCTAAATGTCCAACCACGCTGACTACCTTCACTAGAAATCGTCAAGCAGTGGTGTTGGGATAATTCATCTAATGAATGTGGTGTGCCGAATTTTTTTATGTACTCAGGCGCTGCTACGACAACGCGTTTATTGTCTGCGAGTTTGACGCCAATTAAATTTGAATCTGCCAAATCTGCAATGCGAATCGCCACATCAACACCTTCTCCTATCAGATCGACGACACGGTCATTTAAGTTTAAGGTCACGCTCACATCACGGTATTCGATCAGAAATGAAGGGATGAGTGGTGCAACATGTTGGCGCCCAAAACCAGCAGGAGCGGAGATGATGAGATGGCCACTAGGTCTAGCGCTACGTTCAGAAACTTGGGTTTCTGCATTTTCTAAGTCGAGCAAAATGCGCTGGCAGCTTTCTAGAAATGCCGCGCCTTCATTGGTGAGTGCGATTTTACGAGTGGTGCGCTGTAAAAGTTTCACACCTAAACGCTCTTCCAATGCATCGAGTCGGCGACCTATCATGGCGGGTGCTATGCCTTCAGCACGTGCTGCGGCTGAGAGACTGCCACGGCTAATCACATCCACAAAGGTGGAGATTTGTTTGAACTGATCCATGCATCATATTCCATCACTAAAACGCAATAATAAAGGGTTTTTGATTGAAATTTATGATTGCAATTTATGTTTTCTATTTATTAACTACTGCAATTTAATTGAGGAGAACAGGGAGGGTAGCTAGGTAAATGCTCAAGCCAGCAAGTAGCATTTCAATTGCCATTGCAGTCAGCAGTAGTCCCATCAGTCGTTCAAACGCGGTAATCACCCTAGCACCTAAGACGCGTTGCAGTCTGTCTGCGCTGAGCAAAATCACTAGCCAACACAAGGCAACTAGGGAGAGCACTATTAAGTAATAGCCCATGGCCATTTTTGCTTGAGACGAAAACAGTAGCACCGTGACAAGCGCCGAAGGTCCTGCCAAAGCAGGAATAGCAAGCGGCACGATAAAGGGTTCATTATCGAGCACGCTATCGATGTGACCAAAGATGCCATCAGCTTGTGGGAACACCATACGCAGAGCAATTAAAAATAAAATCACTCCACCACCTATGCGCAGTGAAATCTCAGATAACTGTAGCGCCTGCATAAAGTAACGCCCAAATAACATAAAGAGCAGCAGGATGATGAAAGCAATAGCGCATTCACGTAGTATGACTTTTGCACGTCGATGTGGTTCGACTCGACGTAAAGCACTCACAAACAATGGGACATTACCAAATGGATCTGTGACAAGTAAGAGAAGAATGAAAGACTGAAAAAAATTATGCGTCATGAAGTCCATCCTAAAGAGGACCATCATGCTTGAGACTAGGAGTAGGGGATTGTGCTGTGCTTAACTTTAGCGCTTTAGCTAAGATAGCTCACGCAATTAAGAAATGATTTCAGCTAAACGTGCTTTTAAATTAGCCGACTGTTGCCATTCTTTTCTGGTAGCAGTGCTGATTGCTTCTTGTTGTAATTCTTCTTGGCTGCGGTCAAGTTGTGCTTGCAGCAAGCGTGCTACTTGTCGGGGCTCTGGCAACATGGTGCCGTAAAACACCACGGTGTCACGATGCTGAATCAAAATCGTGGGGAAGTTTTCTACATCTAAATCGCCCACCAAATCAGCCTGATCTTCAATATCGATCCAAACAAACTGATGCTCAGGGTGTTCATCAGCCAAAGCATCAAATCCTGACCTATATTGCTTGCAAACGTCACACCAAGCGGCACACAGGCAAGCCACTACCCATTTATCTTGCGATAAAGTGGATGCGAGTTGAGGAAAATTTTCAGGGATGAGAAATAACGCAGACATGACTGTATTTTACCCCAGCCATTTGCCTATTTGCACACTGGCAGTCTGCTAAATGCAGGCAAGGTAAAATACACATCCTGCTTTGAGAATGTGTATGTCTCAATGCATCAAACCATTCACCATTTATTTTTCACTTTTCACTTCATGCCGACTATTCTCGCCATTGAAACCTCGACAGAACTCGCTTCTGTTGCACTGCTGCGGGCTGGGAAAGTGACAACAAGAGAATCACGTGGGGCACAAACCCATTCGATGACGGTGTTAGGGTTGGTGCAAGAGTTAATTACCGAAGCTGGAATAACACTATCAGCCTGTGATGCAATTGCATTTGGATCGGGCCCTGGCTCCTTCACAGGTGCACGAACCGCTTGTGGCTTAGCGCAAGGTTTAGCATTTGGTGCTCAATTGCCTGTGATTCCTATCGTGACTTTACTGGCTATTGCTGAGGCTGCACGTAATCAGGTTCTTGCTCAGCATGTGATTGCTGTTTTAGATGCGCGTATGGCTGAAGTTTATAGCGCTGAATATGAATTTGATGATGTGCACAATCATGAATGGAAAATGATTGCTGAACCAGCTTTATCTGCTGCAGCTGAAGTAGAGAGCCACGTATCTGCGATTGTTTGTGGTAATGGTTTAACGGCTTATGCATCCGATTTTCAACATTTGAATCAGTCGCAGTGTTATCCCGCAATCATGCCGCATGCTAGCGAGATTGCGCAACTCGCTGCACGAGCTTGGTTGCGTAAAGAGTATTGTCATCCTAGGGATGCAAGTCCTCTGTATTTACGCAATAAAGTTGCACTCACAACTAATGAGCGATTAGCTGGAGCGCAGAAATGAGGACATCCGTGTTATCTGCGCAGCTAGTATCGGAAGACAGCGCTGTATGGCAGCTGCGTGATATGCAAGCGAGAGATCTCGATGCAGTCATGATGATAGAGCAAGCGGCTTATCCTTTTCCTTGGACGCGCGGTAATTTTAGTGATTCACTAAATAGTGGCTATGAATGCAAAGTCTTGCATGATGCATTCGGAAAAATGGCAGGCTATTTTTTGCTCATGAGTGTAGTGGATGAATATCATATTTTAAATATTACTGTGCGGCCTGATTTGCAAGGTCAGGGAGTAGGACGTTTATTATTCAAAGAAATTAAATCACTAGCTTTGGGCAATGGATGTTCATCGCTTTTGTTAGAAGTCAGACCTTCTAATGGTCAAGCCTTAGCCGTGTATAAAAAAATGGGCTTTGATCAAATTGGTTTGCGTAAAAATTATTATCCTGCCGGCGAACAAGCGCGTGAAGATGCACTCGTTATGCGCTTAGTTTTATGAGTGTGAGCTTAAAGATGAATCAACAAAAATTACAAACACTACAAGCGATGGGTTTGGGGCCTGTGTGGCAACGACGAGGGCTAGCTCAAGGTGCAGAGCATGAACAAGGTGCATCTGTTCAATCAGAAGAGTCGCTACATCATATTGCAGCATTAGACTGGCAACCTTTGACAGAGATGATAGCGAGCTGTCAGCAGTGTGGTTTATGTCAAGGCCGAAAACATACTGTACCCGGTATAGGCGACATGCAAGCGAAATGGTTGTTTGTTGGTGAAGGGCCTGGTAGACAAGAAGATGAACAAGGCGAACCCTTTGTAGGACCTGCAGGTAAACTCCTCGACAACATGATGTTGGCAATGGGATTAGAGCGCGGTAAGAATACTTATATCGCTAATATTGTGAAATGTAGACCTACAGGTGCAGATGGAAAAGATCGTCCTCCAACACCTGCAGAAGCCGCTGCTTGTATGCCTTATCTAGAACGACAAATCGCGTTGATACAGCCTGATGTCATTGTCGCTTTGGGTAAAAGTGCTGCGGTATATCTACTCAATCTTGATCCATCAACTGCTGTTTCATCAATGCGTGGAAAAATTCATCAACGCCAAGAGTTACCTGTAGTCGTAACTTATCATCCAGCTTATTTATTACGAGATCCGTCACAGAAAAAACATGTTTGGAACGATCTATGTCTCGCTCGTTCAGTGATGCATGAGCTTCAGTAATGGATGCTGCTACGTCATTTACTCACTATCAAGCTGCGTTTCATCAGCGCTGGCATTACCTATCTGATCCGCATGTTAGAGCATTAGCTTGGCTTTTAAGCGCACCTAATTTACTCAATCCTGTAGCACCTCAATGGCAAAATAAAATTGCTAGCATAGATATGCATGATGATATCGCTGCATGGTTAATGCAGTTACAACAACCACCCGAAGCGTTACATCAATTTCTCGACATACAAAAATTTACTCGCTTAGGACGTTATGCTGAAAAGCTATTAGCTTGGTATTTTCAAGAAAGAGAAAATTTATTTGCCTATGGTTTACAAGTCCGTAAAGGTAAAGAAGAAACTTTAGGTGAGTTTGATTTTTTGTTTTGGCGAGCATCACAACTAATTCATTGGGAATTCGCAAGTAAATTTTATTTACTGAATTCTGGGCAATCTAAAAATGCACCTAACTATCAAGCTGAGTATTTTGTGGGACCTAATCTTGCGGACACACTGGCCGCAAAAATGCGAAAAATTTTAGATCGTCAACTCGCCCTAGGCACACATGCTGAAGCACAAGCTTTATTGCCGCAAGCACTTTTAGAATCAAAAGCTTTAGTTAAGGGTTGGCTGTTTTATAGAAAAGATGAAAGCCTGCATTCTGCAGAACTAGGGTTGACAGAAGAACATTGCAAAGGATGGTGGTGCAGTATTGATGAAATCGATACGCATATCAGCGATAGTAATTTTGTTTTAACGCGATTGTCGTGGTTGGCGCCAGCACGTGTATCTTGCGATGCGGGTTTAACAAAGACCGCATTACAACAGCATCTGCTTCAGCATTTTGAGGTGGATAGTATGCCTGTGATGGTCGCAACAATGCGCGAGCAAGATGGTGAATTATTTGAGGTGGATAGAGGATTCGTGGTGCCTAGCGATTGGCAACAAAAAGCCTTGTTGAGTTATCAGCAGGGAGCGATAAAAATTTCTACTAAAGAATAAAGATTACCTATCTTTATAAATGAAATCAATCAGTGCCTACGTGTTTTTGATGGCCAATCAGATGGAGTGAGTCGTATTCACGCTGATTAGCTTCATGTTTTTTCATGATTAACCACATGATGGTAGATACACTTAAGCCGAATAAACAAATCACATAGTAAAGATTGAAATCATATTTAATCATGATGGCGTATAAAGCCAACATGAATAAAACAGATAAATTTTCACTAAAATTTTGCACTGCAATAGAATGACCTGCACTCATTAAAACATGGCCTCGGTGCTGTAACAGGGCATTCATAGGAACGACAAAGTAGCCTGATAGTGCACCGACTAAGATGAGTAAGGGATAGGCGAAATAGACTGAATGCACAAAGGTCATCAGAATTACAACCAAGCCCATTGCGAAACCAATTGGCATCACATTCAGTGATTTTTTCAGCGGAATTAAACGCGCTGCTGCCATTGCTCCAAAAGCCACACCTAGCGCCACCACGCCTTGCAGAATGGCGGCTTTATCCAGTTGCATGCCGAGTGCTTTTTCAGCCCATTTCAAAACAATAAACTGTAGCGTTGCCCCTGCGCCCCAAAACAAGGAAGTCACTGCCAATGAGATTTGACCTAATCGATCGCGCCATAAAGCAGTAACGCAATGGGAAAACTCAATCACTAGTTTGATGGGATTATGTTCTTGATTTTGATAATGCGGATTCGTGTTGGGTATATAAAGATTGAACAAAGCGGCGATGATGTAGGCAAGCATGACGACGCTTAAGGCAATCTCTGTAGTAAATAACGAAGCTACCTGATGCAAAGGATTCATGAATCCAGGTAGATAGTTAATCAGTTTGTCGCTCACTAAAGCGCCACCTAAAACGGTACCAACAATAATCGACATCACCGTTAAGCCCTCGATCCATGCATTTGCTGCGACGAGTTTTTCGGTTGGAAGTAATTCGGTCAGAATGCCGTACTTAGCTGGTGAATAGGCGGCAGCGCCAAAGCCCACTACGGCATAAGCGATTAAAGGATGAACCTGCAAAAACATCATCAAACAACCAGAAATCTTGACGAGGTTGGTGATGAACATAACCCGCCCTTTGGGAAAAGCATCGGCAAATGCGCCAACAAAAGGTGCGAGTAAGACATAAGAAAGTACAAAGAACAACTTGAGCATGGGTGTCATCCATGCTGGAGAATCCATTGTTGCTAAGAGGGCAATAGAAACAATGAGTAGAGCATTGTCTGCGACAGAGGAGAAAAACTGTGCCGCGATGATGTTATAAAAGCCGCGATTCATGGATGAGCGATGCAATATCAGTATCGGCTTGCTTTATACCATGAAAACTCAGTCTCAGTCCTTATGGGCGTCAAGGCTAATGGCTGTGTCATTGTGGAGAGCGCATAAAACCCAGTTAATACGGGTCTTGTGCAGTCAAAAATTGCTTTGGCCAACGAGGTCTCCGGTAAAATGCCGGCACGATATTCATATTTCTCACTTTAGCCTCCGCCTCTTTGCAATGCCTAGACCCCTTGTAGCCACTATAGATATCACTGCTTTGCAATCAAATCTGGCACTAGCGCGTCGTGCTATGCCTTCATCAAAAATCTGGGCTGTTGTAAAAGCGAATGCCTATGGACATGGACTCGCATCTGCACTCAAAGGGTTTGCAGATGCAGATGGACTGTCGCTATTGGAATGGGATGCAGCGATTCAGTTACGTGAAGCTGGATGGACCAAGCCAATTTTGATGTTAGAGGGTGTATTTGATGCGACTGATCTACAAATCGCTGATCAGCATAGATTGCAGATTGTGGTGCATCAGGATCAGCAAATAGCCATGCTCAAGGATGCCGCTTTATCATCAACTTTATCATCAACTTTATCTCAGCCTATTGATGTTCATATAAAAATCAATACGGGTATGAATCGTTTAGGTTTTCCAGTTGATCGTGTGCAGTCTGTGTATGCATTACTTCGTTCCTTACCTTGTGTAGGAAAAATTTCTTTCATGACGCATTTTGCGAATGCGGAAAATAATCATGCAGTCTTGAATGCGGATTCACAGTACCAACAATTTTGTTCGGCGATTCAAGGATTAGATGGTGAGATTAGTGTGGCAAATTCAGCAGCTGTCTTGCACCACAAAGATATGTCAGCGCAATGGATTAGGCCCGGTGTGATGTTGTATGGCGCTTCGCCTAGTAATAGCGAAGCAGCTGTGTATGGTTTGCGGCCAGCGATGACCTTGCAAAGTCAGTTAATGGCGATACAAACCTTACAAGCAGGTGAGTTTGTTGGTTACGGTAGTTTATTTAAAGCCGATAAAACTACACGCGTTGGTATTGTCGCTTGCGGCTATGCAGATGGTTATCCACGACATGCAAAAGCAGGCACTCCCGTGTTGGTGGATGGTCAGCGTGTGCCGTTAATAGGTCGTGTTTCTATGGATATGCTAACTGTCGATGTCACTACGCTTCCTAACGTTGAGGTGGGAGCTAAAGTGACTTTATGGGGTGAGGGTTTAGCGATTGATGAAGTGGCAGCTGCAAGTGACACGATAGGTTATGAATTAATGTGTGCAATTGCGTCGCGAGTGGCACGAGCTGAAAAAAATTAAGGTAATGTATTCGCATGGCTAAAGCAAAAATCAATTACACCTGCACTGAATGCGGTGGAATTAGTAACAAGTGGGCAGGACAATGTCCTTCTTGTGATCGATGGAATACCTTGGTTGAAACCATTGTTGAATCGGGTGGGAATCGTTATTCAAATCAAGCACAAGGCATTGCACAAACTGCGCCTGTGATGAGTCTGGCAGATATTGAAGCGATTGATGTGCCACGCTTTGGAACAGGAATCGATGAATTTGATCGTGTTTTAGGTGGTGGTTTAGTAGCAGGTGGTGTGGTGTTAATCGGTGGTGATCCAGGTATTGGTAAATCAACGCTCTTATTACAAGCACTTGCAAATGTCTCTAAGCTTAAAAAAGTTTTATATGTGAGTGGTGAAGAGTCAGGTGCACAAATTGCCTTGCGTGCGAAGCGCTTGGCAGTTGATGCCGACGATTTGAAATTGCAAGCAGAAATACAGCTAGAAAAAATTCTCAACACCTTGGCTGACTTAAAGCCACAGGTTGCTGTGATTGATTCTATTCAAACTATTTATTCCGATGCACTCACTTCAGCACCAGGATCTGTTGCACAAGTGCGTGAATGTGCAGCGCAGCTTACGCGTGTCGCGAAACAATCTGGCATCACGATTATTTTAGTCGGTCATGTCACTAAAGAAGGTGCGCTTGCAGGTCCACGTGTGTTAGAACACATCGTTGATACAGTGCTGTATTTTGAAGGTGATACACATTCTAGTTTTCGTTTAGTCCGTGCATTTAAAAATCGCTTTGGTGCCGTGAATGAACTCGGTGTGTTTGCTATGACAGAAAAAGGCTTAAAGGGTGTGTCTAATCCTTCTGCACTTTTTCTTTCTCAACATGATAATCAAGTACCTGGCTCTTGTGTGATGGTGACGCAAGAAGGTAGTCGTCCATTGTTAGTAGAAATACAGGCTTTAGTTGATAGTTCACATGTACCGAATGCTCGACGTTTATCAGTAGGCTTAGAACAAAACCGTTTAGCGATGTTATTAGCCGTCTTACATCGTCATGCAGGAGTGGCAGCGTTTGACCAAGATGTTTTTATTAACGCAGTCGGTGGTGTGAAGATTACTGAACCTGCTGCTGATTTACCAGTGCTTCTTGCGATTAACTCCTCGATGCGTAACCGACCCTTGCCACGAGGCTTAGTCGCTTTTGGTGAAGTTGGATTAGCAGGTGAAATACGCCCAGCACCGCGCGGACAAGAACGTTTACGTGAAGCCGCTAAATTAGGATTTTCAATTGCCGTTGTACCTAAAGCGAATTTACCTAAGCAAAAAATTGAAGGCTTAGAAGTGATAGGTGTAGAACGTATTGATGATGCGATGAATAAAATCAGAGAAATGCAGTAAGACCTTTTCGATCTAATTCATTATTAACCGTGCTGCTTGAACTCCGCTACGCACTGCGCTTTCTAAGGTGGCGGGGTAGTCACTTTTGGTGTAATCACCAGCTAAAACAATATTATCAATCTTGGTTTTATTCGGAAGTCGATCTAGGTTCGGTGTACAAGCAAACGTAGCGCGTTTTTCAGTGATGATGCTAGTCCATTCTGGTTTTGCATATGCCGGTTGTTGAAAGGCATTTGCTAATTGATTGGCGACTGCTAGGGATAGTTCAGCCTGATCTAGCTTACTTGCCTCATTCGCTGCGCTGATGACGACAGCAAATAATCCTGCTTGGTCTGGATTGAGATAGCCACGATCAAATACAAATTGCCCCCATGCGTCGTCATTTGCTTCATCTAACAAAGCATAAAAAGCATGATCTAAACGTATTGATTTTGCATATTGTAAATAGCATGTCGTGATAGCTTCATACTCAAACTGATGTGTAGCTATCGTATCATCATGTTCACGCATTAAATCCTGTGTGATCCAAGGTGGGGTTGCGATCACGATGGCATCAAACTCCGACGCATAATCATCGCCCGTTATCTTTATGCCTGTAGTGCGTCGCTCTATCTGTTTAATACGTGTACCAAATTCTATTTTCCCGCCTTGAGATTCGATATAAGCGATTGCAGCCTCTGGAAACAATGCAGTTAAATCTTGTCTAGGTAATAGCATGTCAGAGGCAGAGCGGCGTGCGCCTAGACTGTCGCGTAAGACACTAAGAAAAACATTTGCCGAAGCACGTTCAGGTGGTGTGTTGAGCGCAGCAATACATAAAGGGCGCCACATGCAGACGATGAGTTTCTCTGTTTGATTAAAGCGTTCTAATAATTCACTGACACTGCAGTCATAATCAAGCCGCCAACCCATCCAACGTGCTGCACTTGAAAATTGCGCCAATGCGAGTTTATCGCTCCAACTCAAGCCTTGTGATGTGATTAGTGCACTGAGTATGTGTAAGGGTGCTGGTAATAGTGAGGCAATAAATTTTATGCCTTTACTAGTGTCTGGGTATCGCATTTGCACAGGCAAACGCAACATCAGTTCCGACGGTTTTAATCCAACTGCGCGCATAAGTCGCATGGTCTCGCTATAGGCACCAAGCAAGATATGCTGACCATTATCGAGATGATGTCCGTGTTGGGTAATGCGTCTTGCTCGTCCACCTGCTATCCGCGCTGCTTCAATTAAGGTGACCGTGTGACCTTTGCTTGCACATTCAACCGCAGCAGCGCAGCCTGCCCAACCAGCACCAATGACTGCGACTGTACGGTTAGATGGTATATGCAAAGACATTAATTGTGAACCCAAGTCTTCCAAGCTAGCCACAGCTTACGTATAGGTGTGAGTGAGAGTCGATGTTGAAGTACATGAAAACCATCGTCTGCAATTTCATTGAGTAGGCTGCGGTAAATCGCTGCCATAATCAAGCCAGGACGTTGTGCGCGTTTATCTTCCGCAGGTAATAGTGCAAAGGCTGCGTCATAATAAGTTTGTGCGCGTTCAACTTGAAAGCGCATCAAGGCTTCGAATCGTTCACTATGTTTTGCGTTGAGTAATTCCGATGCAGGTACGTTATAGGTCTGACATTCATTGATCGGTAAATAGATGCGGCCACGACGTGCATCTTCACCTACATCACGAATAATATTTGTGAGTTGAAAGGCGAGTCCTAGTTTTTCTGCATACTCTAATGTGCGAGGGTTGGTGCAGCCAAATATGCTGGCAGACATGATGCCCACTGCGCTAGCGACATGCCAGCAATAGCGTTCTAATGCAATGAAGTCTAGGTAACGGGTTTGATCTAAATCCATTTCCATGCCATTAATAACTGCATGTAAATGTTCGCCCTTGATGTTAAAGATTTCAACATGAGGTGCTAAAGCTTGTGTGACCGGATGAGCGGGTGTGCCAGCTAGCATGTTGTTGACTTCATTACGCCACCAGTTGAGTGTGGTGCGTGCTATTGCTGTATCAGTACATTCATCAACCACATCATCGACTTCACGACAAAATGCATACAGTGCTGTAATCGCTAAACGTCGTTGTGGTGGTAAGAATAAGAAGCTGTAATAAAAGCTGGAGCCGCTTTTTGCGGCTTTTTGTTGGCAGTATTCTTGCGGTGACATGATTATTTTTAAGTTCTAAGCAAAGGATAATTTTTATTTCACATCCAACAGGCACGCCATAGCATCAAGGCCCAATCTGTTTTCACTAGCTGTGGTCGACGATGAAAAACATCATAGTCAACTGATTGTATTTTTTCTAGTATACGTAAGCCGCCTTGAATAATCATTCTTAACTCCCATCCCATACGACCTGGAATCTGATGTGGGAGAGTTGCGCCTTGCATTAATAAGCTACGAGCTCGTTCAACTTGGTAGGTCATTAAAGCGCGCCAATCATCATCAAGCTTGGCTTGGGCTATGTGGTTTTCTGTTATGCCAAAGCGTGTAAGATCTTCTAGTGGAAGATAGATGCGAGATTTTTTCCAGTCGATTGCGACGTCTTGTAAAAAATTAATCAATTGTAGAGCGCTACAAATAGCATCAGATCGTATTTGGTTGGATGCTGTTTGTTGTTTAAATAAACTCAACATAATGCGACCGACTGGATTTGCAGATCGTCTGCAATAGTCTAACAAGCCATCAAAGTTTGTATAACGCGTTGTAGTGATATCTTGTTTAAATGCTGAGAGTAAATCTCTGAATGCTTGCAGTGGTATTGCGTATTGGTCGATGACCGTTTCTAATTCTTGAAATAATTGTGTTTTAGGTTTTTGTCGTTGCTCAATACAATCTATCTCTTGTTCGTATATTGCTAGCGCAGCAAGTCGTTCTTCGGCGCTGGCTGTTCCCTCATCTGCAAGATCATCAGCTGATCGCGCAAAGGCATATATCACTCTAATTGGCGCTCTTAAATGAGCCGGTAATAGAGGTGAAGCAACCGGAAAATTTTCGTAATGCGTATTTGACATCAAATTGAGCTGCTTGTTAGTGAAACGATAATCTTATTCTTGCCCGTATTTGGCTATAATTAACTAACTTCAAAGTCAGTAAAAATATCACCAACAATATCTTATCCACTGTCTATTTTTAAGAGATTAAACAGGCAGGGCGAATAGTAAAGGAAAAATAGTGCTTCAGATGATGAACAAAGTGCGCCCTAAGGTCGCAGCCAGCTCGCTTAGTAAATTAATTACACAATTTTCATTCATTACCATGGCGTTGTTGTTAGTCGCTTGCTCAGAAAAACCACCTGTAGTTGAAGATATTCGTCCTGTTCGTGCACTGCAAATTGCGCCCGCAAGTGCAGAAAACGTGGTTGAGCTAGCGGGCGACATTCAGCCGCGTTATGAATCGCGCTTAGGTTTTCGCGTCGGTGGCAAGGTGATTGCTCGTCAAGTTGAGATTGGTAGCGTGGTTAAGCGTGGTCAGTTGTTAATGCAGATTGATCCGCGTGATTTACAACTATCTCAATCGCAAGCCAATGCCTCGGTGAATGCAGCAGCCAGCAATTTATCGCTTGCAAAAGCGGAATATGAACGCTATCGCGAATTAAGACAAAAAAACTTTGTGAGCCAAGCCGTGTTGGATGCAAAAGAAGCGGCTTATAAATCTGCACTCGCGAATCATGAACTGAGTAATGCAGCTTTAAATATCGCTACCAATCAAAACAGCTATGCAAATTTAGTCGCCGATGCCGATGGTGTCGTCACTGCCTTGCAAGCAGAAGCGGGACAAGTCGTTGCAGCAGGAACGCCAGTAGTGCAACTGGCTAGAACGGGTGAGAAGGAAGCTCGTATTAGTATTCCTGAAGATCAGGTCGAGATGGTTAGACAAGTCAAAGAAATGCAAGTACGCATCTGGGCAAATCAAGCATTGGTGTTGCGTGGTCAATTACGTGAACTCTCTCCTGTTGCTGATCCAGCTACGCGTACCTACACCGCAAAAATTTCTATACCCAATGCACCACCTGAGGTGCGATTGGGGATGACTGCTACCGTGCGTTTTGTTACAAAAGCAGATAAAAATCTGATTCGTTTACCTTTAACGGCGCTCTTGAATGAAAAAAATCAGACTTCAATTTGGGTTATCGAAAATGGCGCAGTGAAATCAGTGCCAGTGCAAGTCGGTGGTGTGATGGGCAATAAAGTCGTAATTGCCTCCGGTGTGAATGCAGGGCAGATGATTGTGACTGCGGGTGTGAACACCTTACGTGCCGGTCAAAAAGTGCATGTGCTTGGTCAAGAGCTAGATACAAAACCACAGCAAAACCCGCA
>Ga0209768_10000986_pt1 | contig 18486 bp, 11 predicted proteins | sample LauGreSBDMM110SD_3_FD_187564 | JGI IMG/M metagenome (GOLD analysis project Ga0209768, IMG submission 187564) | Freshwater lake microbial communities from Lake Michigan, USA - Sp13.BD.MM110.SD (SPAdes) (version 2) | ecosystem: Environmental > Aquatic > Freshwater > Lake | place: Lake Michigan... | reverse complement strand
GTGCAGCGTTCCACTCAGCTATCTCTTTATGCGCGGGCAAGGCATCAAGATCTTCTCGCTCGTGGTGAATGAGTGTCGCAAGAATAACTATGTCATTCCGGTGCTAAAAAGCTTTCGGGAAGACGAGATTGTGGATGAGACTGGTTATGAGGGGGCGATTGTGCTAGACCCGAAAGTGGGCATGTATCTAGAGGATGCGATCACGGTCTTGGATTATGCCTCACTCTATCCGTCGTCTATGATTGAGCGCAACCTTTCCCACGATTGCTATGTCAATGATCCGAAATACGATAACCTGCCAAATGTGGATTATATGACGGTAAAATACGATATCTACGAGGGCACAGGTGATAAAAAGACGAAAGTTGGTGAGAAGAGCTGTAAGTTTGTGCAGCTGCCAAATGGCGAGAAGGGCATTATTCCGTGTATCCTGAAGATGCTGCTTTCTCAGCGCAAAAATACCCGGAAGAAGATTGAATATGAGACGCTCACTTGTGCGGATGGTCAGCAATATAGTGGGCTGGTGGCGGATGTGGGTGTGGGTGATACATTCTCAGTGACCAATGTGGATACCAAAGAAACGGTGATAGTGTCAAAGCATGCAGTGGTCAGTCGGGCAGATACTTATAACAAGTTTGAGAAGGATGTATTTGATGCGATGCAGCTAGCTTACAAAGTAACAGCCAATTCGCTGTATGGACAGATTGGCAGTCGCACCAGTCAAATTTACTTGAAGGATATTGCGGCTTCTACCACGGCGACGGGACGCGAGCGCATTATGGTCGCAAAAGAATTCGTTGAGGAAAATTATGGAGCGGAGGTTATTTATGGCGATACGGATTCTATCTTTATCCGCTTCCCATTCTATAATGCAGATGGCACGCCATTGAGAGGTCGTGAAACGCTGGCGCTTGGTATTAAGGCGGGTCAGCGGGCATCGGATGAAATCAATAAGATTCTGCCCGCGCCTCAGAACCTGGCCTATGAGAAGACCTTCTATCCGTTTATCATTCTCTCCAAGAAACGCTATGTGGGCAATCTCTATGAGGAAGACCCGAACAAGAAGCCAAAGCAAAAGTCCATGGGTATTGTGCTAAAGCGGCGTGACAATGCGCCTCTGGTGAAGACCATTTATGGAGGCATTGTAGATATCCTGCTAAACGAAGCCGACCTCAATAAATCAGTGGAGTTCTTGACGACGGAACTGACCAAGCTGGTGCAGCATAAATATCCTCTGGAAGACATGATTATTTCAAAGACGCTGCGTTCCAATTACAAGGATGCAACGAAGATTGCGCACAAAGTATTGGCGGATCGGATGGGGGCGCGTGATCCAGGTAATAAGCCTCAGGTCAATGACCGGATTCAGTATATCTATATCAAGACGAATGGGGAAGTAAAGCTGCAGGGCGACCGGATTGAGCATCCGACCTATATTCGCGAGAATGGTATTGTGCCAGATTATAGTTTCTATATCACCAATCAGTTGATGAATCCGATTTGTCAAATCTATGAATTATCTCTGGATCAATTGCCGGGCTATACCTATCCGCCGAGCTATTGGGATGAAATGGATGAGGAACTAAAGGGGGCGAAACTGTATCAAGACAATGCAGTGCGGCGGCAGAATCGTATTCAGAATCTGCGCTTTCGCGAGGTAGAGCGTCTTCTGTTTGAACCGTTCCTAGAGAAAAAGCCAAAGAAGGTGCGGGAAGCAGGCACGGGTGCGGGCTCGCGGAAAGAGAAGAAAGTGGTGATTCCGAAATTTACACTCAGCGCGGATGCCCCGACGATTGTGTTTGATGTCACAGAGAATAAGGAGGCCAAAACCTACAATGCGACGGCGAAGATGGTGTATGAGAATAAGACGATGGAAGAGGATACCTTTACAGTGGCGAAGAAGGGGGTATACAATAGTAAGATCAAGGCGTGTCCCAAGCTTATGTATGAAGTATTAAAGAAGTATATGGGTGCGCACATGCGGCTCTTGGATAAAGAGGGTCTGCGTCTGGAAATCAAAGATACGCGCTATAAGAAGAATATTCTCACGGCAATAGATGTAAGCACAGACATGTATAATAAACGGGCGGTGGCGATTAAGGAGGGCGACATTGAACAAGTGGAATATTACAATGATATGGAGAGAGATTTGGGACTTATCCAGGCCATTATGAAGGTAAAGTATGAGATCGTATAGGCTTGGGCGTGAGATATAATTGTTTGAGGGAACGGGATTTTTGATTTTTGATTTTTGATTTAAGCTTATCCCTGTAAAAACAATTTATACAAACTTAGTAGATTGGATGGATACTCAGAGATTGTTAGATATCTATTTTAAAGATCATTTCTATCCATTCACGAAACATCACATTGATAGTTATCGTGAGTTTCTAAGACGGTATATTCCGGACATTATCCGTTCCTATAATCCGATTACCATGGTAAAGTTCCGCAATAACAATGAGAAAGATATTGAATTGCAAGTGGATCTATTTATTGGAGACGAATCCGGTGATAAAATTTATATTGATAGGCCGACCCTGATTGATGCGGAGGGCAACCCTGTATTAATGACGCCGCAGGATGCCCGTCTAAAGAACTTGACCTATTCTACGCGACTATATACGGATGTCATGGTGCGTTATACCATTGCTGGTAAAGATGCACCCATTGAGAAACGTTTCCCCCATATTCTATTGGGTGAAATACCATTAATGGTGCATTCCGATGGCTGTGTGCTGCATCAGCAAGGACCGAAAGTGGTGCAAGCCTTTAACGAATGTCCCTTTGACCAAGGTGGTTACTTTATCATTGATGGGAAAGAGAAAGTGGTCATTTCCCAGGAGCGAATGGTCACCAATCGTCTCTTTTTAGAAAAATCTAAAGACCCTAAATATAGCTACAAGGGATGGGTCCGTTGCACGACAGAATCAGGTGAAGCGGCACTACTGCCTAAGACCATTGAATTCTATGTCATGGATCCGACGGCCAACAAGGATCAAGCCTTTGGCGGGGAGGAGGGCGATGAGGACGGGCGAGGCGGCAGGGGCGGTGCAGAGGATGAAGACGCGGACGCGGGCGCGGGCGATGGTAAGAAAGAGGCACCTCTCAAAGTAAAATACCGGGGCGCCATCATGGTCTCTTTAACCAACATTCGCGACCCGAACAAACAGGGATTTAAGATACCGCTCTTCCATCTGTTTCGCTGTTTGGGCATAGAGAGTGATAAGGAAATTCTAGAGCATATTTTCGGAGATGTGACGAAGATGCCCCAAGAATACATTGATTTTATTATGCCTTCAGTGCGTCATTGCGCAGACGATAAGATTCGTATATTCTCACAAGTGGATGCCATTGAAAGCTTAAAGGACTATGTGCGCTACAAGAGCAATGAGCATGTGCATAATATTATCACCCAAGACATATTCCCGAACATGGGCAATGACTATGGGGAAAAGGCGCGTTTCCTAGGCTATCTGGTGCGTTATATGATGGAGATGATTCTAAAAGTGCGCCCCGTGGCAGATCGCGATGGCTATGGCTTTAAGCGGGTGGATCTCAGTGGCTTCCTGCTCTCGCAGCTATTCCATAATATTTATAAGCATTTCCGTAAGTATTGCAGGGATCTATTGGATCAAGAATATCATTATGGCCCCACGAAAAACACAGGGCATTACGAGGATTTAATTCGGAAAGAAAATGTGCAGAAGATTATTTCGCCGATGTTTATTACAGAGCGCCTAAAACGTTCGCTCAAGGGACTCTGGGGTTCATCAGACGACGATGAGAAGCAAGAGAAAGTGCAGGACCTCTCGCGGATTAGTTATATTGGCTTTCTATCCAATTTACGTCGGGTAAATACGCCTCTGGATCGCAGTATAAAGATTACCAGTCCGCATCGCCTAAACTCGCAACAGTGGGGTATTATTTGCCCCTTTGAAAGTCCGGACGGTGCCTCTATTGGCTATTTAAAGAACTTTGCGCTTCTCGCCCATGTATCTTTTGGCACAGACCCGAGTGACTTGATGAAAGAGCCAGAGAATTGCTTGAGACAACTGGGTTTAATTCCATTGACTTTAACCACCCCGGCGGCGGCCAATGAAATGCCACGCGTATTCTTAAACGGACGCTGGATTGGTTGCCATACGGAGCCAAATATATTTACCGAGAGACTACGTGTGCTACGGAGAAATGGCTTAATCAATGTATTTACTTCGGTAGCTTGGAAGATACACTCCAATGAAATTCGCATTCAGACGGATCCAGGGAGAGCATGCCGTCCTCTATTGATTGTGCGGGATCAGAAAGTGGATATTCCTCCGATGACGGACAAACTCACCTGGTTTGACATGGTCTTTGGGTCGCTCTTGGGTAAGGCCGACAAGATTGAGGAGATGTATTATAAAAGTAGCTACAAGTCGCCCTTTGTCATGAGCGAGTTTAGTGGCTTGTCTATAGAAAATGTGTTTAAAAAGTTAGAAAAGACACAGGGTGTGATAGAGTTCGTAGATATTGAGGAAGCGGATACCCGGTTGGTAGCCATGAAGATGGAAGATATTCAGGCATTTACCACGCATTTAGAAATTCATCCCTCCACGATATTGAGTGTGGTTAGCAACAATATTCCTTTGGCCAATCACAACCAGGCGCCGCGTAACATTTTCTATGGTGCGCAGAGTAAGCAGGCGATTGGTGTGTATGCCACGAATTTCTCTAAACGGTTTGATACCATGAGTTATATTCTGCATTACCCAGAGCGTCCGATTGTGACCACGCAGAACAGTCATTATATATCCAATGATAAACTCCCGGCGGGTGGCAATACCATTGTGGCCATTATGACGAACACGGGTTACAATCAAGAGGATGGGGTTATTATCAATAAAACCTCTATTGATCGGGGTCTCTTTCAGATAACAGGCTATAAGTCTTACTCGGCACAGGAGAGTTCCGTCAATAAAAATCAATATACGATGTTCGTAAATCCTCTAAAACTCAAACAAGACAAGCATATTGAGATTGAGAACATGAAAGACGATAGCAATTATCAGTTGCTGGATGAGCGGGGCATTGCTTTGCCCGAATCCTTTGTCACCAAGGGGTCTAAAGTAGCGATCATTGGTATGGTAGAAGTAAAAGAAGAATTAAAAGAAATTAGAAAGGGGGTGAAAGTAGAGACCAATGTGGTAAAGACCTATCGCAATGCATCGGTAGTATCGGGAGTGCATCATTATGGCACGGTGGATAAAATATATGTGGATCACACGGGTGTAGCGGATGACCACAATCGTATATGTAAAATGCGCTTCCGGAAGATTCGGAGACCGGAACTGGGTGATAAAATATGTAGTCGGCATGGACAGAAGGGCGTGATTGGTATGATTATTCCCGAGGAGGACATGCCCTTTACCAAGGATGGTATTGTGCCGGATATCATCATTAACCCGCATGCGATTCCGAGTCGTATGACCATTGGACACTTGGTAGAGTGTGTCTTGGCGAAGACTTGCACGATGGATGGTGCGATTGGGGATGGATCGGTATTTATTCCATTGGATTTAGAGAAAATTGGGGACCAAATGGAGACGCATGAATATGAGCGTTATGGCAACGAGGTATTATACAATGGGCGCACTGGAGAGCAGATTCATTCGGATATTTTCATTGGCCCGACTTTCTATTTACGTCTCAAGCACATGGTGGCGGATAAGATGAACCACCGCAGCACGGGTCCGAGAGAGCAATTAACGCATCAGCCAACGTCGGGTCGTGGTAAGGAAGGTGGCTTACGTATCGGTGAGATGGAGAGAGATGTGCTCCTGTCTTATGGCTTTTCTCAATTTGCAAAAGAGAGTATGATGGAGCGTTCGGATAAATACACATGGGGCGTGTGTCGTTCATGTGGGCGGATTGCGGCCTATGCCCCGGCTCAGAATCTGTTTAATTGTGTGGGTTGTGCCGGTGGGGATATTGCGGTGGTGCAAACACCCTATGCCTTTAAATTATTGATTCAAGAGCTGGAAATCATGGGCATTACGCCTCGTTTGGTCATGGACGAGCCTGAATTTGCAGAGGAGGAGGCGGCGCTGCCCGATGCCATCTTTGAGGAGACCCGTTTGGCCTTAGAGGGTGGCAGCGCGAGCGACAGCAATGACGAAATGTCTTGCCTTGCAGAGGAAGAGGAATGTGACGAAGAAAGCGATAGCGATGAACAAGTAATCGGTGGCAGCGAGAGCGAAAGCGTGGAGAACGAAGTAATCGGTGGCAGCGAAAGCGAAAGTGAGGACGATGCAGAGAGTTTAATGGATAGTGATTTGAATATTATGGACGTAAAGGGAGGCGGCAGCACAGCGGACGACTTTACATTAAAAACGGATTTCTCAGATAGCGATACAGAGATTATTGTGACGCCGCCGATTCTAGAGCCGCAACGGGGAGGCGCAGCAAGTAGCTATGCGGATATTATTGTGACGCCGCCGATTCTAGAGCCGCAACGGGGAGGCGCAGCAAGTAGCTATGCGGATATTATTGTGACGCCGCCGATTCTAGAGCCGCAACGGGGAGGCGCAGCGCGCGATACGAAAGTTATAGATATTCAGGACTCTAAATGGAGCAAGCGCGACGCAAAGGGTGGTAGAATGGACGAGGAAGAAGAGGATGCCGATTTTGAATAGATATACTTTGGGAATTATTTTTTCATACATCTTAAATAGAGAGATATGCTAGAAGGAACCGCACTTTTATTATCTGTTTTAGCGGTTTTATCGCTGATCGGTATTTCCATCTATTTCTACATGGAAATGGACAAACATAAGGCTGACAATGTCACGGATATTAAAAAGGTTAATACCGATATTACTCAGGAGAAAACGGATCGCCTAGGCAATCTAGCGTATGTGATTGATCAGGTGAATGTGATTAACAAGGATATTAAGAAGACATACGATGAGGCCAATACGGTGCAAGACGTGAAAGTCACCAACCTAGGACAGAAGATTGATAGCGTAGAGACGGGTTTCGGGTCTATTTTATCCGTTACCTCAGGCACATCTACTTCCAATATTCCTCTTTCAAGCATTGCTTCCCTGACCAACCCTAATATTGAGTTAATTAAAAACATTAGCACCATTGGCGGCATGACCATTAAAAACTCTACCCCGACCAACCAGTTCAAAATCTGCGGTGGAACCCCTGAACAATGCATTCAGTTCCCTGACAGTGCTGGCAACATTTATATGACTGGCTTTGGAACCAGTGCGAATATTACGATGAACAGTCCAGTGCAATTCAACAATGGCCTAAAAATCATGCGCGGCACGTCCGAACTTGGCACCATTGGCGTAGCTCCGGATAATAATTCTCTCAGAATTTCTTCCAGTAGTATTATTATGGATGGAAATGTGAATGTGACTGGTAATCTAAGAGTGAATGGTACGATCTCTCCTGTTGTTCCGGGTCCTCCTGGTCCTACACCTGGTCCTACACCTAGTCCTACACCTAGTCCTACACCTAGTCCTACACCTAGTCCCACACCTGGTCCTACACCTAGTCCTACTCCTACACCTAGTCCTACTCCTACACCTAGTCCTACTCCTACACCTAGTCCCACACCTGGTCCTACACCTAGTCCTACAACAAACTTCATTGGTGGTTATACCGTTGAAAAGTTTGAGAATGCGACCTATAGTATGGCGGCGCCGAGATTCTATGCCGCTTATGGCCCAATGTAATTCGGTTTCAGATTCTTTTTCTTTTTCTACTTTTCATATAAGAGATGAGATGGATAGACTGTGTTCTATATATTAGTGCACTGGTTGTATTAATGATTACGATCGTGCCAATATATACAAAAGAAGCATTTAATACCAGTGTTGTAGAATATCAAAAATTTGTAGCGCCTGCGAACGCTACACCTGCCCAGAAACAATTGAATGAAACCAACTATTTGAAAAAGGTATATGGCGCAGGTAAGGCTGAGTATAATAATGACTTGCTGGTTATGGACAGATGTATAAGCGTGGATATACCCGATAATAGTACAGATTATCTGGAAAAATTAGATAAAGATATTGAAAATTTAGTGTTTCCTGTAGAAAAATATACCTTTGAAATGACTCGCGCAGAGGATATAGATCGTCAGGTCATGTTAGGTTTGGAGAAATTCTATATCAAATACAATGTTAAACAATTAATGGGTCCTATTTATGTCCTACTTTTCCAAGCGCCTTACTTACGGGTGATAGATAATAACTGTCAGGCGAGAACCTTGAATGTTCAATATAATTATGGCGCGAATTATAATAATTTAGGCTACATTGTAGGTATGGAAAATCCTGGAACATGTTCCAGTCAGACAAATCCCAATAAAACCTATGTAGTGATGTATTTATTCTTTCCAGTCTATAATAAACGGGGACGCATTACGTTTGTCAATTGGGAGAACATTAAATGCAATATGAATGGGTTTATAAACAAGCGCTTTAATAGCACCCAATGCTTTATTAAATGCATGAACAAACAGGATACCGCGTGTGGGTGCTTAAATTTAGATACGCCTTATAAAGCCAGATGCTTGGATGAAATGAATCCCACCGTTAATACTAATAAACTAGTAAATTTTGGCACATTATATATTATCAATGGCACTGAGGCATCCCGTCGGATTGGTGGAGTATTTGGAACTGCATTCTTCTATGATTCCGTAAAATTGAAACCAAACGACTATATTACGAACCAAGCCTATTGTAATAATATTACACGCACACCTAACCCGATCTTTAATAATGCATAATCGCAATCGCATAAATAAAAATTATTTTCATTTAATAATGAAACAACGGTATTATATCGTCTATATATTATTATGGATTATAATGGCCTATTGGTTTTACAGGGTGGTCTCTGAAAGTAAGCCGGCGGCGCATGCCGATGAAACATTCGCCGTTAATAATTTTAGCACATTTGAGATTGGAAAACCCTATTATATCATTGAAGCCTATGAAACGTTACTCGCTTTAACATACGATAAGGATGTTGGGGAAGTAACTCTGGCTCCATATCCAGAAGATAACGAATTACAACAGTGGATTCCGGTGCGAGAAGGTATATCAGATTTAAGATCGGCGACACATAAGTATTGTGCGACGGCTGTGCTGCAACCAGGTGTGCAATATGGCACCAGTTTCTTATTAAAAAATAAGGCTCATCCTGTTTATTTAAATGTGTATTACGATACGTCTAGAAGAATGATTGGATATAATGTATTTGAATTATATACCATCACCACAAATAATCGTGTGGTAGATAATTTAGATAGCCCTATCTTTACTACGGAGCCTGTAGAGGATCGTGCAAGATGTGCTCAGTTAAGAGCGTCACAATTACTACGCCCAAAATGCACCTTGACCGATAATGACGTTAGAGATAATTGGGTGATTGATACACCAGCCGTCGCCAAAAAATGTTTAAGTCAAGTTGTCAAAGCCCCTTATCCGAAAAAAGACTTTAGATATGAGAATGAATGGCATTATTTGGATTGTGATGGGGGAGATATCCAAGATGGCACTTGGTGGTATGGCGCACCTTTAGTTAGAGATATTGAAGGTAATTGTGGATGGGACGGTGCAGATCGTGGTTCATGTTCATGGTCTCCTTCTTGGATTTTTAATCCGGATATTGACGATCCAAACGATTATAATTGGTTTTGGTCGCAACACATATGGAATACACCATGGCCAACGGGTTGGCGCAACGCATGTAACGGTGCTAAAAATTGTAGATGGCCTGTGACAAATAATGAATGGCACAATGACCCCAGATATGGATGGCCTAAAAAAAGTTTTGTTCAATATACATGTAAAAATACTCCCTCTGGAGAATGTACCAAATGGTCCGCAGAGATACCAGCGAAGTTGAAGAATGATAAGATATATACACCCTATTGTAAAAAATGCAAATTATTTACGGGTAATTATAATAAAGTCACATGTACGGATACCACCAATAATATTAGAGATGCACAGAAGTTTAAATTTGTAAATAATGAATTGCAATTGGTGGATAAGCTAACCACTACAGGAAATACTGCACTAAACTCTGCTGAGAAACAATATGTAAGCTTGACACCTGAAGATAAATTAACATTAACCGGTGGTGAAAGCAGTATATTTTACTTTATACCTCCCGCTTCTAGAGCGGTCTTGTATGCTCAATATATAATCAAGAATCAAAAAATGCCCGCTAATATTCCCTTGGAACAACGTATAAACGAAGATGTGCGTGGATCTCTGCAAACGAGTTAGTTATTTTCTTAGGATATAGATAATAAATGAAACCAAAATCGTTTAAAATTGTGCCGTCAGAGACCTCTCATGCCTCATTGAATGAGAAGATGGACTATCATTTACATAAGATTCAACAAGAAAAAGGCTATTCCTATAAAGTAACCCATGGCTCTGAATTTATGGGGTTTGCCTCTGTAATTAATGATTTTAATGACTATATTCATGTGTTAAAATTATCGGATGGAAAAAATAAGCATGAAATATATCGTTTTTATTTCATTGAAGACGAAGATAAGATATTTAAAAAATGTGTAAAGACGTCGTTACCCAATAAGGTGCATATTGGTCCCAGAGGAGGAATGTATATACTTAAGAAAGAGCGCCGTGTGTATGTATAAGACCAGAGGCTGCATTTAGAATCCATTGTGGTAGGTCGCGGGCTATCTTTTTTTCAACCATAGCTAGTATTAGAAAGTAGCTACATACAAGATAGAACTGTTTGGGATGGACCAGCCGAAGGAGGAGAAGCATCTCTGAGGCCAGGGCTAGGCGAATGGTTTCCAAGTCTGTTGTTCGTAGAGAATCTTCTAAGCAACCGAGGTCAAAGAGTAATAGGTTGTTTTCTTTCATTACGACTTCTAACAACATAAATAAATGGATATGTTGTTCAAAAGAGAGGTCTAGGAACCATTCTAATTTCGTATATATTCCAAATATTTCATATTGGTGTAGAACATCTAGATAAGCTTCTTTTGCAGTCAGCCACTGATTCTCAAAATCTGGTTTTAATGGCAGTGTCTCTATATATGCGGTTAAACGTTTTGTATCATCGCTACTTATGGGCTCCCGATTAAGGGGGTTATAGCTGCCATTTGTTAGGACATGATGATGGAGCTCTGCTGCTCGGAAAGTATAGGTCAATCCATTTGGGTTCTTGTAGCTAAAGAGCTGTGCGGAGGGGATTTCTGCGATAGACTCTAATGTAAAGGGATCTATATAATTGATACTACTAATTCTTCTTTTATTTCTCCATATTTTTTGAAATTTTATAAGTGTAGCTACATATGAAGAATGAATGGTAGCTAGTTTGGCATGTTCTTGAAGAAGCCTCTGGGCGAGTTCCTTTTTAGAGACCATTTGTTTAGAGGTAAGGGTAAAACCATAGTGTTTAAAATATTGAATAAAATGGTCTCTTGTATAGAGGTAGTCTATCTCTTTGGCCAATTCTGCATGCGACTGCGAGTCCATAGCAAGGAAGAGGTTATGCAGATTATAGGGCGTTGTATGTAGCGTTAGGTTGTTGTCCTTGTTCAAGTGTGTTATATTTTTACAATTAATTTTATTACACCTATCACCTTGTTTATACCTTAATATAAATGGACACAGTGTCATCTCTAGTAATAAATAATAAAAGAGTTAATCCTCTAAATAAAAATTGAAACTGCCAGTAGAAGAAAGAGTTATACCCTTATCTCTGTTATCCGGTCTTCGCCAAGCGAATTCCTTATCACTCCTATACACACTTTAAGTCAAGTAAAGCACTTAAACACTACATTCGTTCTTAATCTAACTAACCTAAGATGGATTACTCTCCCCTACTCTCCAAGAAGGTTGATGTCTCTAAGCTCAGCTATCTGCCTCCTAAGAAGAACACCAATGGTGGCAAGAGCGTGCTTGTGAGTTATGCAGGTGAGCCGCTGGTGATTCAGCTGCCAGTCATGTATATTCCCTATGGTCTAACGGATGCGGCGAATATCGTGATTGACAAGAATGCTAAGAAAACTGATAAGCTACCTTCTCGCTATGTGATTGATCTATCTTTCCGTGGCAAGGAGGAGGACAAGCCTCTAAACAATGCCTTTGAGAAGCTGCAAGAGATTGAGACACGGATCAAGAAGGACGCATTTGCCAACCGTGTCTCTTGGATGAACGACCGTTTTGATGACATGGAGCCTCTGGTAAATAAGATGTTCTCATCCAACATGCGCTTTGATAAGGACAAGGAGACCGGTAAGATACTAAACCGTTATCCCCCGACCTTCCGCGTCAAGCTGCCTTATAAGAATGAGACCGATACCTTTGAATTTGACTCGTATGACATGGATCAGAATGAGCTAGCCTTTAAGGATATTAAGGATAACCTCAAGGGCGCTAAGACGCGCATGATTATTCAGCTCGCGGGTCTATGGTTTGCAGGTGGCAAATATGGCTGCACTTGGAAGCTTCTCAGTGGCAGCTTCCAGCAGAAGATGAAGAAGCATGTGGTCTATGTGGTGGATAGCGATGAGGAGGATGCCCCTCCCGCAAAGAAGGGCGCCTCAAAGCATCTGATTGAAGACGACGAGGATCTGGAGGACGATGTTGCTGCGGCCACTGCCAGTGTTACTCAGAAGCTTGCAAACACGGTGATTTCTGAGTCTGAGGAGGAAGAAGAGGAGGATGAGCCTGAGCCCGAGGAAGAAGAGGAGGAAGAGGATGATGAAGAAGAGGAGCGTGAGCCGACCCCGCCTCCTCCCCCGCCCCCGAAGAAGAAGGTGGCAGCTGTAAAGAAGACCCTAAAGGTGTAATGCAGAGACACCGGGTCTGAGTGGGAGTGGGGATGGTTGGGTAAAAACATTATAAAAACAAAACACGATGGGTTAGGAAAGCGGTCAAATCCGAATGCCTCAAGAGCATTTCCTTCATGGTTCGTGGGTTCGAATCCCACACTCATCATCAGCTAAACATTTTATCATTTTGAAATTACCGTTTTACCAACGGGTAATACATTACTGCTTACCGTTTAGCAACGGATAAAGCCTTTGCCTTTGCCTTTACCGTTTTACCAACGGGTAAATATTTACCGTTTTAGGAACCAGAGTGCAACGATAAAGAATAAGCCAGCTGTGACAATCACGCCTTTCAGGGTTGGCACACCCACTTCATTCATGAGCACATGGGGTTGGTTAGACCAGACCGAATAAATATTATTTAGGAATTTATGACTATGGGTCAGCACTAAGAACGCGACGGTTAAGTAGAATGCCTGATTTATTTTTTGTCCAAAGGATCTTTCTTGATAGGTCACAGGTTGCAGCATTACATTCGCCGGAATGATGGGGCGAACGGGTAAGGCTTTTGAATTTTCGGTCATCGGCGTCTGGTATTGGCTCGGATGCATATCCATATGTATGTTAATTATTGGATAGTTTATTTTTATGTAAATATACGATATGTGTATTTAAAAATGGGATACCATTGAAATTACATGCCCCTGCTAAGGTATAGGCGCCCATATTGCGAAACAAGACCCATTCATTAAGCTCCATCTCAGGATAGCTGGGAAGCTCTATAATTTTATCCAAACCATCGCAGGTTGGCCCATAGAATGTGGTATAATAATGGTGTGCGCTCTGCTTAATCGCATCTGGCACAGGAATATAATGGTCATAAAAGATACAGTTAAAAGAGCCATATAAGCTGTCTGTAATCCAATAATCCCGTGTCGTTTCTGTTTTGCGAATGCCAATGATATTGGTCGCTAAGTAGCCAGAGGTTTCTGCGAAAAAACGTCCGGGTTCCGCAATAAATCTACATCCTAGTGTCGCCGGGAAATAAGTCTGTTTTGCATCTTGAATAATGGATGGGATTGCACCCAATTTATGCGAGGTAAATCCACCACCAATATCCACCAACTGAATGGTATAGCCCCGGGTAGCCGCTAAATCATAGAACTCTCTTGCTTCTTGAATAGCCTGAGCATAAGATTCCCCTGAAGCCGCACCAGAACCCACATGGAAACTAATGCCCATAATATTTAAACCATGCGCCACCGCCGTTTCTAAAATGATATCCCAACGGTTTTTATCGGCCCCATATTTATGCGCAAACTGGCATCTCGCCTCTGGATCTTTGGCATAGATTCGCACCACTAAATTCATTTCGGGACAGACCGCTGCAATTTTCTGTAGTTCCGTCTCAGTATCAAAGGTGGCCATGCGGATACCACGTTGATAAGCCGCAACTATATCCCGCTGCCGCTTGCATGGATTGGCGAAAATAATGCGCCCGGGATCAATGCCCAACGAAATAACGCGATCCATTTCGGCAATAGAGGCACAATCAAAGTTGGCACCCAATTCAGCGAGCTTTTTTATAAAGCCTATATCCGGATTGCATTTAATGGCATAATAAGGCTGGATGTCTGTAAAATGATCTGTCCATAATTGATAGAGACGTTCAATTTCACCGATATCCAGGAAATAGATGCTCTCTTCGGTATGTTGGGTGGTTTCTAAATATTCTTGAATCGCTGGATAAACATCTCCCTGGGTCTTGTATTCTAGCGTAGTAGAAGAAAGAGAGAAGTTATCCAGTTTTGTTTGGCTATACAAAAATAACAAAAAATTCTTAAATCAAAATGTCCAGATCCAGTTAGGCAAATAAAAAGACTCCTATAAGTTAGTAAATGCGGAAAAAGGTTGGACTACCTCAAAAAGGCGGCAAGCTATATTCCAGTCTGGATGAGGTGAAGTATAATAAAGAAGGATTTGCAATAGATGAAAATGGACAAATTGAAAGAGACCTTATTTCACTAAGTGAAATAGACAAGAATGATATTTTCTTACTTAGAGGAGTGTTGTATAAACTGACCAGCTTGAAAGAATGGATTCAAACATGTAAAAATGCTTTTAATGCAGAAATAGTTCCTCATACAGGGGATGAAATGACTTCAGATGAAAAACAATCTATTAATCCAGTAATTATAACACCACCTTATATTGATCTGAGATTAATTGATAATGCTTACTTTTACTTACCTATAGATCTTAAAAAAGGTCATCTAATTGTGATTCATGACGCATCGCTTGGTTTTTCAAATGTAATGGTCTTAGATCGAGATGCTAAAGCACACGTCGCTATTTTCGGATTATACCTAGTAAATATGAATGCACTACAAGGTTCATCATCCAAATATTATCCTGCTGTCTCAATAAAAAAATTCAGAAATCCTGAAAACCCTCTAGTAGTAGGAGGTAAGAAGAAAAGAGTTGTGAAAAAGAAATAAAGTTAGGCATTTAATGTATTCTTGGGTTCTTTTGGGTAAAAGTGATATTTATCAACTGTAGTTAAAGGGTTATACTGGCGACATATGGGGCATGAAAAATTGGCACCGGCCGTGATAAGGCGATTATAGAGTGTGCCTCTTTTCTGTGTGACTCGTGCCATATGCATTAGGCAGGTGATGCAAAGATAATGCTCGCAATCTAGGATAACCAGGGGTAAGGATTCCTCCTCCATGCAAATGGGGCATTCAGGTGGCACTTCTTGATGTGAGTGCAATTGCAAGTGCATTTTTAAATACATTCGTTCATGGTTGCCAAGGAATTTAAAGGTTCTTTTAGTTTTAGCCTCTGTATAAAATCGCATCATATTCAGAGCACCATTCTTCTGTAATTTCTTACATATTTTATAGAGTGCTTGCTGATTTATCTCGCTAAAGGTGACGAGCTCTTTATCTGTAGCGGTCTCTATCTGAATCTTATTTTTCATTTTCGTGAAACAGAGAATTGTATCGCACCATGAAGAGCTATGTAATTTTAGATTTAACTCGGTCTGAAACGTGCGATCCGTTTTATAACATTGGTGTTGTAATTTTTGTAAAATCTCTTGCGAATCCATGCGCTGTTCCTGCTCTTTGTGCTGCTTAATGTATTTCTTCCAATACTTATAAGGCAAGATGGATTCCTGTAGTATGGGCTCAGTAAATGTAGATTGCGTATGCTTTAAAAATTTATCAAACTTCATTTATAAGATATAGGCGTTTTATTTTTAATATGTATTAGTATATATGAGCACATCGCGGCCGAAAAGAACAAATGCATCTTCATCAGCTCCCAAAAAACAATTACGACATCTTACAGATACACGAAAAGCTAGTTATTGCTTAACAGATGATGAAACTATAGATAAAAAACTATTAATGTTGGCCGCCGCTAATGTAGTTGATAATTTACATGATTTCTCTGGACCACGTAGCAGTATCAAAGAGGGGACGCTTATGTCAATTATTGATCAATATACTTCAGTATTAGAGGATGCACAAAAAGAAGTGCCTATAATACATCTGGATAAACACTATAAAGCAATTTTAAATGCAATCAGAAATATTAGCGGTATAGACACTGTAGTAAAAGAGATATATGCCGATTATTTTAATAATACAGTGACAGAACCCGAAATAGAATGGTCTTCATTAAGAGAATTAGGAACCATTAAAGATAATTTTGAAGTGATTATTGGAGATAAGAAAGCATTGCTGCATTTAACAAGTAATAATAATGAATTTTTAAATAAGATTAGAGAAATTATTCTAAGAAACGATCGTTTTAAAGATAAGCAAATTAACTTCGTTGTAGATGTTTCAACCATTGGTAATGAACCGTTTGTAGATCAACATAGCAAAATATGCAAAGGCACTGCAAGTTTTTTTGACGATTTTCATCGCCCATCGCCCGCATCCATAACACCGGATGAGAGATATATCTACAAAGAAATTAATTTTAACGTTAATATCCAAAATATAGTTAGTAGTAAAGAAAAATGTATATTAAACCATTTAGCACTGACTAATTTTAAAATTCAAGATAGCCAAATCATATGGCAAGATAAGAAAGATGAGGAGGCTAATAATACTATACGCATTGAAAATACAATACCCAATGAATTTGGTGTTACATCGTTTAGTAGTTTGGTTGATGTTAAGAAAGGAGTAAAAACGAAAATAAATAAGGAAGGCAGAGCATTATTAGAGCGTTTTAAAAGCATTACTGGATTAAATGATTCGTTTAACTTACCAGACTATGGTCGTCATATTTTTGATTTTAAAAGATTGATGGATTCCTCTCAAATTATATATACAGATTATCTAAATAACCAAAAGGATGGGAGCGTCTATATTTTTGTTACACATGACAATATGGCTGCTATAATCGCTCGCCTCTTAGGGATCCCATATATTCAAACACACGTCAATGGTTTCATTCGCAGCATTTCAATACATCTAGGAGGCATACATAGAGATGATATGATTCCAGAAGATACGATAATCTCTATAAAGCAACAAATCTTGGGAAATGTAAAAAAAGCTTGTGAATTATATAAGAACAAACCGTTGCCCTCCATTACCGATAACATTATCGGTTTAATTATAAAAAATGTAAAAGACAATGATTTAGATGCTCTTAAAACATTGATACTAAATTATGAATACAGTAATTTAAAACGTATGGTAATCTTTAGATGGATTTTGGGGGCATATGTTAAATTTCTAGATAATGCTAAAAAAAACCTTGAAGCATATATAAACGATATAACTACAAAAATACAAACGCTAACACAATCACTAACAGTTTATAATTATAGCATATTTAAGCATATTAAAAAGTTCGTATTAAATGTTAATTATACAGAAGAAACTCTAAAACAAGATGTTGCATATATTTCTACATTAATTAATAAATTAAACAACTTTGTAAAAACCCATAATGATACAAAAGATAAGCACAACTTATATAAGTTTTTTTATAATATTATAAATGAAGATTCCGGTTATTTATTTAGCACATTAGACTTTAAAATGTTGGTTTACTGTTTAATAACCGAAGCAGATAGAAAAGATATTAAAGTAGATTTTGATACGACTTATTATGCCAATATTAATATTGAGCCGGAACACTCATTCAGCTCCAACTCTAATAAATTTAGTCTAAGAAGATATTTTATAAAAATAAAAGAATTGAACTCCATAGTAAAAAAACAACCAACACCAACACCAACACCAAAACAGTTTTATGCTAAAAAACAAAAACAGGGTGGTGTATTAGAAGTGGATGATATGGATGATGAAGCAAAAAAAGCATATTTAGTAAATTCATTTATGGAGTTAATAAGGGATAAAGATGATTTAAAAGCTTATTCTGAGGCGATCAATTCCAGTGGGGGAGTGGCTAGTAATATGATGGATGTAATACCGCATCCCATACAGCCTGTCACTACTGCTGCAACCAGAAATGGGCAACTTAACTATATCCCGACGGCCTCCTACCCTACGAAATTGAATACTGCACCCAGTGGTATAACAATATCCACCGGCCATACCAAAGAGTATACGCCTAACAGAGGCGTTGCACCCAGTGGTATAACAATACACACCCCTCCCCGC
>Ga0209768_10000982_pt1 | contig 18524 bp, 14 predicted proteins | sample LauGreSBDMM110SD_3_FD_187564 | JGI IMG/M metagenome (GOLD analysis project Ga0209768, IMG submission 187564) | Freshwater lake microbial communities from Lake Michigan, USA - Sp13.BD.MM110.SD (SPAdes) (version 2) | ecosystem: Environmental > Aquatic > Freshwater > Lake | place: Lake Michigan... | reverse complement strand
GCGGGAGACCCACCGCTACGACCGTGAGCGGAAGAGCCTTCACTTCACCCAGCTATCGGACGACTTCTGCGCAGCCAAGCGGCTGGGGCAACGTGATCGAAACGTTCGGCGTCGACGGCGCCAGCGCCTTCGGCGGACTCAGCCAAACGAGCGCCCTTTCCGTCGGTATAACCGGCGTGACCTCCGCCGTCTATACCGAGGTGCCACTATCGCCTCCCCTTTCCCTCGCCCAATATACGCATGCGAACTTCGGCCTGCGCGACCAGGACCCGCTCTTCCAAATCGCGCAGAGTTTCGTGCCCCTTAACGGCTATAATTACGTCACGAGCAATTATGACGCCAGCTGCCTTATTTCTAACCACGACAGCGCCTGGATGGCGAACGCGGCCTTATTCGACCGTTTCTTCCTTTCGGGCGCGGCGCCCGTCATCCGCAGGGGAGCCGACGTGACGGAGGCCAAGACCCTTGAGAACGTGCTGGAGAACTTCGCCGCTGGCCAAGGAAAGCTGGCCAACCCGCGTACCTGGCTCTTCGCCCAGCGCGACGAAGATACCGTGCGCCGGATGCTCCGCGACCATCGGCGCATCGCCGGGACGATCCTCTCGGAGGGCACATTCAACGTGAACAGCACGTCCGTGCCGGCCTGGGCGGCCTTGCTCGCCAGCGCCAAGCGCAACGCGCTCGGCACGTCCGATGAACTCGAACCCTCCCCCACCAATAACGCCAGGTTCCCCCGAACCGTCCGGGCCGATGCCGCCAGAATCAGCCACCAGAACCGCTTTACCGAACCCGAGGCCTGGACGGGCCTCGCCACCTTGAGCGATAACCAGATCTGGATCCTGGCCCGCAGCATCGTAGAGGAAATGCGTAACCGGATCCGCTTCAACCACCGTTACCCATACGGCATCAAGCCAGGAATGCCCGTGCACTACGTCATCCAAAACCGCGGCGCCGAAGTGCCGCTGCCGTTCATCGGGCTTTCCCAGTTTGTAAACCGCTTTAATTGCGGAGCCTTTCCCGAACACGTCGCGTGGCAAGGGTGCCTGCAGAATGCGATTCTACGAGCCGATGTGGCGGGTGCCAATCTCTCGAACCGTACTGCTGCGCTGGGGATTGCTCCAGTCTTCGGGAGCATGCAGGCATCTGCGAACACCACCCTCGCAGGCGCCATTCCTTACGTCCAAACTCCGGCTAACGCGATGGCAACACACCCGCAAGCAAGCCCCACGACCAATCGTAACCACATGCTCCGGGCCGCCCCGACCTCCCTCACGCAGGCCGATATCCTGGCCGCCGTCGGTTCATCTCTCGCCACCCGCTCGGATACTTTTGTCATCCGCTGCTACGGCGATGCCGCGGATCCGCTGGATCCGACCAGGACCGTCGCGTCCTGCTGGATCGAGGCCGTGGTGCAACGCGTCCCCGAATTCTGCGACCCTCGCCAGCCGCCCGAGACCGAGGTGGGCAGCCCCACGGATGGTCAGTTGCACAATCCCTTGCTCGACCCTGTGAACCGGACTCTCGGACGTCGTTTCATCATCCTGTCCTCGCGGACACTTAACCCGAACGACCTATGAGACTGACGCTGGCTCTCATCGGAATCGTCGCGGCGGTGGGTTTGGTCGCCCAGCCTGCCGGATCCGAACGTGAGCCCGTACGCGTCCGCTTCCGCGCCCTGTCTTTCGATGAGCCGATTCCGGACGCGAGCTACCTGATGGGCGACCGCCTCCACCGCATCAATATCCCGACAGACGGCTTCACCCCCGAGTACGCCTACGCGGGCCCGAATAACCTTCGCTTCGTGACCATCGATCCACGCACGAAAAAAAACCCGAGCCTCTCCCCTGAATTGCAGGCTGCGCTCCAAAGACTGCGCCGAGCCCAGGCCGCGACCCTCCAGATCTCCCAGGAAAACGAACAGACGACGGAATTTCTCCAGCAGTTCCAACTGCGAACGGGCGAGGATAACCGACCCCCGACCAGCGGCGACCTCGCCCAAATCGAAGCCTTACATCGACGCCTTCAGGAACTGGGAGCGGCGCTGGCCGGGAACTTTAAGGAAACCGAAGAAGCCAACCTAGCCGTCTTGCGGCTGGAAGCGATGCCGGTGCCGGCCACACCGACGGCACCGCAGGCTGGGCCCAAGCAGGCCCTGCTCCCTTCCGCTCCCACCACCGACTGCACATTCAGCAAAGACGGCAACTATCTCCTCATCTTCTACGCCGCCGGTAACGGCTATCAGGTCATGGTACTGGAAGATAACGCCGGGCTCTTCCCGTTCGGCTCGCACCAGTTCATCAATCTTACCGGCAAGGCCATTGAAATCAGGTCGGACGGGCGACGCCTGCCCTTGAAGAGCAATACCCGAGGCACGATTACCAACCTTGGTGACGACTACGGCTATTCCCTCCGCGAGATCTTTGCCGAAGGCCCCGACGGACTCGCCCCTGGCTACACCTTGCGTACGCTGCGCAATCCAGAGCTCCGCACGCTCACCTTCCTGTTACCCGACCCTGGCGACCCGCAAACCATCCGCTGTCGCAGCATCGAAGATACGCGGGCAGCGAAGGCCCCCACGAAACGCTGACTCAGGAGCCGTAGCGCCAGTCGAGAATCTCGGCCTGCGGAGTCCGGCGCCCCTGCCAGCGGTTCCATTGCAGTTTAACGGCCATCTCAATCGCCTTGCCGGGCTCGGGCATACGGTCAGCCATGCGCCAGGCCACGAAACTGAGACGCCGACCACCGCTAAGCGGTAACTGGTGACGAAAATTACCATCGCCAAAAGGCGTGGGCGGGCGGTCGAAGACGAAGCCCTTGAAACCGAAGACTGGTTCGGGATTCCCTTCCCCGTAGGGCTGCAGGAGATCGAGGTCGTCGAGCAACTGGTCCGTGACCTCCGCTGGCCTGATCCAGTGCGCGATATCGATATCACGTCCGTCGGCCAAGACGACTCCGGCGAGGCGTTGAGCCTCGACCGCGGCGGCGAAGCGCGCGCGGAAAGCGTCGACGTCCGCGACGTCGAGCGAGACGCCGACGGCCATCGGGTGCCCCCCATAAGTCTTGAGTAAGTCGGCGCAGGCCTCGAGGGCATCGACCAAGTTGGTGCCCGGCACGCTGCGGCCGGAGCCCTTGGCGTTATCGCCTTCCTTGCCGAGGACGATGACGGGGCGGTCAAGGGCGCGACAAATCTTGCCCGCGGCGATGCCCACGACGCCGGGATGCCAGTCGCCGTGGACGACGTAACCCGCGAGGTCGCCCAGCGCCTTGGCCTGAGCCATGGCCTCTTCAGTCACCTTCTTGTCGATTTCCTGTCGCTCGCGATTGATGGCGTCCAGCTGCGCGGCGTCGCGCAGACAGTCATCCGGATCGTCGGAAAGCAGCAGACGGAGCGGTAGCGAGGCATCGGCGAGGCGTCCGCTGGCGTTGATCCGCGGCCCGATGCGGTAAGAGACGTCGACCGAGGTCAATACCCCGCCCGGCTCCATGCCGCTGACGGCGATAAGGGCGCGGAGTCCCTGGCGGCGGGCTTCGCCGAGGGCCTTGAGGCCATGGGCAGCGAGGATGCGATTCTCCGTACGAAGCGGGACGAGGTCCGCAATCGTGCCGAGGGCAGCCAGATCGAGGTAATCCTTTACAGCGATACTCGTGCCGCGTTCGTCGCCGGCTAGGCGGAGGACCTTCAGTACACCGTGGACAAGTTTGAAGACCAGTCCGGCGGTGCAAAGCGTCTGCCAGGGGGCGTCCGCGGCGTCATTGACGCGCGGATTGACCAAGGTGCAGGTCACGCGGGATTCCTTGGCCACGTGGTGGTCGACCACAATCACGTCGACCCCTTCGGCTTGGAGCCGTTCGACTTCCAGCTTCGAATTAGTCCCACAGTCCAGAGCGACGAAGAGCTGGGGCTTGGCTTCGGCCAGCACGCGCTCCAAGGCGGCCATCGAGAGGCCATACCCTTCCTCCAGGCGACGCGGGACGAAGTATTCCGGATGCGCACCTAGCCGCCGGAGGAAGTGGACGAGCATCGTTGTGCTCGAGACGCCATCGACGTCGTAGTCACCCAGGATAGCGATGCGCTCCCCCTTAGCAGCAGCGGCGACGAGACGTTCGGCGGCATCGCGCAGGCCGCCGACCGCAAACGGATCGGAGACGTGGGCGAGCTGGGGGCGGAGATGACGCTCCGCCTCAGCCTCGTCCGCAAAGTGACGGGTAAGGACGGCAGCCAGGGGTTCGCTAACCCCCAGCGTGGCGGCGAACCGACGGGTAAGCCCGGCGTCCGCTACCCGGTGAGACCAGGCGGCCATAGGAGGACGCGCTCAGGCCTCCTTATCGGAGCCAGCCTCCCAGGAGTAGGTGCGCGGGAGTTCCGCGGCATCGACGCCCTTACGTTCACCCTTGTGCCACCAGTAGAAGACGGGGCTCGCGATGAAAATGGAGGAGAAAGTTCCGGTGAGCACGCCGTAGATGAAGATCTCGCCGTACAGGCGGACGTCGCCGGCGCCGAAGGCCCAGAGGGCGACGGCGCAGAGGAAGACCGTCGCGGAAGTCAGGATCGTACGGGAAAGCGTGCGGTTGATGGCGAAGTGGATGATGTCGCGAAGAGAGCGACCCGGGTTCGACTGCAGTTCTTCGCGGATACGGTCGAAGACGACAATCGTGTCGTTAATCGAGTAGCCGATAATCAGCAGGATCGCCGCGATGAGGGTCGCGTTGAACTGGCCGCCGAAGAACACGAACAGCGCAATCGTCATTAGCACGTCGTGCAAGGTGGCCACCATCGCAGCGACGCCGAAACCCGTCTCAAAGCGCAGGGAGACGTAGATGCCGATCCCCAGTAGGGCCAGAGCGACGGACCAGATGGCATGGGAACGTAGCTCGCTACTGACGGAACCGCCGATGGCTTCCTTGGAGAGCATAAGCTTATCGACGGAGGCAGTCCGGTCCTTGAGGATGTCAGGGTTCTTGGCCTGAATGGCGCCGACGATGGCCGCGACGTTGGCGAACTCGCCCTTGGACTTGTCTTTGGTGAGCTCGGTCTCGATACGGAGAGTCGGTTCACCTCCGCCCACCGGGGTCTGCACGGTGACGGTGGTATCGGCCAGACCAATGGAGGTCGCCAGCGCGGTAATCTTACCCGTGTCGACCTTGGCGCCGGGGGCGATGGCCACGAGGGCGGATTCGCCACCTCGGAAATCCTTACCGAAGGCTTCCTTGCCCTTGTAGGCGAGCTCGCCGAGACCGAGGGCGATGATGACCCAAGAGGCGATGAAGGCGACTCGGGCGAAGTTGAGGAATGGGATATCAAGGGTCGGCTTGAAGACCGGGAGACCAAAGACGCGCGTCATCACGCCGCGGGAGATGGCCAGCTCCTGCAGGCCACGGCAAGTCACGAGGGACGTAAACACCGTGGTGAAGATACCGATGGTCAACGTGATACCGAAGCCTCGGATCGGGCCTGAGCCCATGAACACGAGGATGAGGGCGGTCAGCAACGTCGTCAGATTGGCGTCGATGATCGTCCAGGTCGCACGGGCGTAACCCTCGCTCAAGGCGACGGATCGGTCCTTGCCCAAGGCGGCCTCTTCGCGGACGCGCTCAAAGATGAGAATGTTCGCATCGACGGCCATGCCGAGCGTGAGCACAAGCGCGGCGACACCGGGCAACGTGATCGTGGCGCCGAAGTAGGCCAAGGCACCGAGGATCATCACCAGGTTGAGAATCATGCCCAGGATGGCGATGAAGCCGCCCCAGACGTAGAACCCGACCATGAAGAAGACGACAAGGCCGACGGCCACGAGGGAGGCCACCACGGACTTGCCTTGGGCGTCCTTCGCGAGCGAAGGGCCGACGGAGGTCACGTCCTGAGTGATGAGCGGGAACTCGAGCGGGTTGTTGAGCACGTTGGCGAGCTCGACGGCCTCTTCGCGGGAGAACGAACCCGTGATGGTCGCGCCGGTGCTGCGGATGGCTTCACGCACGGTCGGGGCCGACTGGAGCTTTCCGTCGAGCACGATGGCGAGCTGGCCGATAGAACGGGAGTTGCCCTCGGCGATTTTCGCGGTGAGGTCGCCGAACTTCTTGGAACCCTCATCGGTGAACTTCATGTCCACGTAGAAGGAGATGCCATCATCGGAGCGACCGGAGGCGGACTTGATAATCTTACCGGTGGCGTCAGCAGCCTTGCGGACGTAGTAACGATTGATGGTAATCTCGCCGGAGCGGCTGTCGACGTCGCGGAGCGTGAGGACCTCGTAGGACGAGATCGCCGAGGCAGCCCCCAGCATCGGATCGACGGGCAGCGAACGGAGGGAACGCTCGCGGTCGGTCTCGGCAGGGCGCTCGGTGCGGTGCACCTGACGGAACTCGAGCTTCGCGGGCTTTTTCAAGGCGTCGATGACATCGGGGTTGTTGGCAGCGTCTTCACCAGGGAGCTGGACCTCGAGGGAGAGGACGCCTACTGGGCGGATTACCGGCTCGGCGACGCCGAACTGATTGACGCGCTGTTCCATGACCTGGATGGCCTGATTAACCATATCAGCGGCGGAGACGTTGGACTTATCGCCGGCACCCTTCTCGCCAGACTCCGCGCCGGTTGGGTCGACCTTGAGCGTGAAGGACACCCCACCCTGCAGGTCGAGGCCGAGCTTGAGGCGACCTTGGGAGGAAACCAGGAGCTGCTTGAGGACGATGCTATTACGCTTGGCTTGATCCGGCTCGCGCACGATCTGCGCTTCGGTGAAGAAGAACGGACGGAAATCCACCGGAGCGGCACGGCCGCGGCCTTCGCCGATGTCACGGAGCGCTTGGAAGTAGGAGACCGACTTCTTGTCGGCGGCGACGGCGGCGTCCTTGTAATACTTTACGCGCTCGAGGGCTTCAGTGTGGAGCTTATCGAATTCGGGCTGCTGCGCGATGACCTGCGCGGGTACGAACTGATCGAGAGGAATCGGAGCGATCGGGTGAACCTCGAACCAGGCGACTGCCAGGGCGACGAGCGAAACCGCGATCTTCCAGAACCAAGTCCTGGATGTCATTGTGTCAGGGTCGGATTAGGGGTGAATGACCTCAGGCCTTGACGATGGCGTCGGTGTCCTTGCCCATGATGGCGGATTTGTGGACGACCAGACGGCCAGAATCGATTTCGAGGGTGATGCGATCATCCTTGAAAGAGACGACACGACCGTAGATGCCGCCGGCGGCGAGGACCTTATCGCCTACCGAGAGTTGGGATTGAAGCTTCTCGAGCTCCTTCTGGCGCTTGCGCTGGGGGGCGAAGAGCAGGAAATACATGCCCAGGAAAAGAAGCGCATACATGATCAGAATGCTCCAACCGCCACCCTGCTGATCGCCGGCACCAGCTCCCGCTGCTGGCGACTGCGCAAGTACTTGAATGATAATAGTTTGGATGATATTCATTGTTCTTATTGTTTGGAAAGGGGTGCCCTGAATGTTTGGAAATGCGATTTAAGGGTAAAAAAGCAAGCCCCGGCGCGTCCCGATTGGCTTTGATTACCCCCCAGGACCTGTCAGTGTGAATAACTCTCCATGAGCCAGCCTGCCCAGGAGCCGATTGAAGGCTCCGCCCCCGTCAAACCCCTCACTGTGGCGGCCACTATCGCTGCACTGGGCGTGGTCTTCGGTGACATCGGGACCAGCCCGCTCTACGCCTTTAAAGAATGCCTCCGGGTCAAGGACGCCGATTCTAACTTCTTGGGCTCCTCCCAAGTCGTCCCGATCCTGTCCCTGATCATCTGGTCGCTCATCTTCGTGGTGATGGTCAAATATGTCCTCTTGGTCATGGAAGCCAACGAGGAGGGCGAAGGCGGTATCATGACCCTCGTCTCCCTCGCATCCGCCAAGGACAAGGAAAAGCGGCAGCACCGAAGCTTCCTCGTCCTCCTCGGTGTCTTCGGAGCCGCCCTTCTCTATGGCGACGGCGTCATCACCCCGGCCATCTCGGTCGTATCGGCACTGGAAGGCGTCAAGGAGGCCAACGAGCGCCTGCACGGCCCCCTCTCCGCCGGCTTCCTCAAATACTTCATTCCGACCGCCGCGGTCCTGATCCTCGTTGGTATCTTCTGGCTCCAGAAGATTGGCACCGGCCGCGTCGGCATGTATTTTGGGCCCATCACGATGGTGTGGTTCGCCGTGATTGGTGGCCTCGGCATCCTCTCATTGGTCCAGAACCATGAAATCTTGGGTCAAATCCTGTGGTCCTTCAATCCGCTGGAGGGCATCGGCCTGCTTATCACCCAGCCTGGCCTGGGCATCCTGATCCTCGGCGCGGTCTTCCTTTCCGTCACGGGTGCCGAGGCGCTCTACGCCGACATGGGCCACTTCGGCCAGAAGCCGATTCGGATGGCGTGGTGCGTCATCGTCTTCCCTGCCCTCATCCTGAACTACCTCGGTCAGGGCGCTTGGGCTCTCGCTCACCCAGCCGAACTCCTGGTACCCGGCTTCAACCCTTTCTTCAATATGGCGCCAGGCTGGGCCCAGATCCCGCTGGTCATCATCGCTACCCTCGCGGCCATCATCGCCTCGCAGGCCCTCATCGCCGGTGCGTTCTCCATCACCATGCAAGCGATCCACCTGAATTATCTGCCGCGCATGCGCATCGTGCATACGTCGGACCAGATATCGGGCCAAGTCTACGTCCCGGTTGTCAACTGGCTGCTCATGACCGGCTCCATCTACCTGGTGCTGTATTACGAGACTTCCGAAAAACTCGCCAGCGCCTACGGCATCGCGGTGAGCCTGACGATGCTGGTGACGACCATCCTGTTCGGACAATATCTCCGCCAGAAGATGAACATCCGCACCGCCGGCGCCTACGCCCTGCTCGCCCCCTTTATCCTGCTGGAGGCCCTCTTTGTCCTCGGTAACGCCCACAAAATACTTCCCAACGGCTGGATGCCCCTGCTCGTGGGCATCATCGTCTACTACCTGATGGCCGTCTGGAACAAGGGCCGCATCGCCATGAAGCAGAAGATGAATGAAGGCGAGACCACCGGCGATTTCGAGAACTTCCTGGATAGCGTCGAAGACCGCTTCGTGGCGGGCAAATTCGCCCGCGTGAAGGGTACCGCGGTCTACTTGGCGGGCTCCACCAAGTCGGTACCGATGGCCCTGGCGCATAACCTCAAGCACAACCGCGTCCTCCACGAAAACATCATTATGGTGACGCTCAAGGTCGATGAGAACCGGGCGATTGTCGCGGAGGCCGACCGTGTGAGCTTCCAGACCCGCGGTCCAAAATTCTGCAAAGTCGATAGCCATGAGGAGTTCCCGTCCGTGCTCAGCGTCACCGGTCGCTTCGGCTTCCGCGAGAAGCAGGACGTCTTCCCCGTGCTCGAGGCCGCCTACAAGGAGCTGGGCATCACCCCCAACCCGCTCGAGACCACCTACTTCCTGAGCCGCGAGACCATTGTCCGCGCGACGTCCGGCTTCTCGCTGAACGCCGTCCAAGAAAAAGTCTTTGAGGTGCTCAACCGCAACTCCCTGTCGGCGACAGCCTACTTCAACCTGCCACCGGGCCGCGTGGTCGAGCTCGGCATGCAGGTCGAGCTTTGAGGCCTCCGCTCAGCGCGGCGCCTCAACCTTAAAGACGAACGCCTGCTTGCACGGGTGGTTCTCCTCGTCGCCCATCTCGCGCGGCGTCGTAATGACGCAGACACCGCCGAGCTGCTCCCAGGGCAGGAGATCCGGCCAACCGAGCAGCATAATCTTCGAACCGGGCGTCGGACGGAGCACGCGCGAGCGCACCTGCGGACCGGGCCAGCCATAGGAAATAAGATACATCGAGCGTCCGTCGGCGGAACGGGTGAAGCGGAAGGAGCCTTCGATGGGTGTAGCGCCAGGACGAACCCCCACGACGGACTCGCCGTTCACGTCGAGCCACTCCTCGACATAGACAAACTGCTTGATGGTTTCCTCGTCGACGGGATTGACGTTCTGATACTGATCCGAGGCCGAATGGCCGGCGACGGCGTCTTCGATAAGATGCACTAAAGCCTCCTCAGGGGAACGCGGGGACGACGAGGTGCAACCGGCGAGGCCGAGGGCGAGGCAAAGGGCTGCGAGGAGTCGGGCAGCCATGACTTCGGGCTTATTTAGCAGCCTTGCTCTTGGCGATCAGGTCGTAGAACCGATCGAAGAGCACATCCGCATCATTCGGCCCTGGGCCGGCTTCCGGGTGATACTGGACGGAGAAGACCGGCTTATCCTTGAGACGCAGGCCGGAGACAGTGTCGTCGTTCATATTCACCTCAGTGACGATGGCGCCGCAGCGCTCCAGGTCCTCGCGCTTCGAGGCGAAGCCGTGGTTCTGGGCGGTGATGGCCACGCGGTCCTCTTCGGTGTTCTTGACGGGCTGGTTACCGCCGCGATGGCCGAACTTCAACTTGTAGGTCGAAGCGCCGATGGCGTGCGTGATGATCTGGTGACCAAGACAGATGCCGAAGACCGGGAAGGTCTGGATGAGGTCGGCCACGGCTTCGTGGGCATACTTCAGGGCGGCGGGATCGCCCGGGCCGTTGGAAAGGAACACGCCATCGGGATTAAAGGCGCGGATCTCGGCAGCGGGCGTGCGAGCCGGGAAGACATGGACGTCGAAGCCGGAGGCGACCAGGCGACGGAAGATCGAGGTCTTGGCGCCGAAGTCGTAGGCCGCAATGCGGTACTTGGTGGCACGGGCCTTGGGCTTGTTGAGGTGCGTGCCCGGGACGGTGAAGGCCTCGCAATCGCCGGCGGTGGCGTTGAAGTGGTAAGGCGCCTTGCAGGTGACGTCCTTGACGAAGTCAGCGCCGACGGTGCCGGTCCAGGCGCGGGCTCGCTTGAGGGCTTCTTCGTCGGTGATGCCTTCGGTGGAGAGGCAAGCCTTCATGACGCCGGCGGAGCGCAGCTTCTTGGTGAGCGAGCGGGTGTCGACGCCTTCGATGCCGGGGATACCATACTTCACGAGCCAGCTGCCGAGGTCGGTGGTGGCCCGCCAATTCGAGACGATGGGCGAAAGATCGCGCACGACGAAACCAGCGACGTGTGGGCGGGCGGATTCGAAGTCGTCTTCGTTGATACCGTAGTTGCCGATCTGCGGAGTCGTCATCGTGACAATCTGGCCGAAGTAGGAAGGGTCGGTGAGGATCTCCTGGTAGCCGGTCATGCTCGTATTGAACACGACTTCTCCGCAAAGGGTGGCCGAAGCTCCGAACGCCCTGCCCCGAAGAATGGTCCCATCTTCAAGAGCGAGCACGGCGGGTCGGTTCATGAGATGGTTTTGAATGAGGGTTCCGCCCCCGTGTGAAGCAAAAAAAGTTCCCATTCGAAGATAGTGCCGAACCCAAGGTCGGACCTGAGACCGACCAGCGCCGCTGACCTACTCAGAAACCCTTGGAGACATCGCCACCCAAGGGCGCCGGCGGGCGGGCCCGAGGGTCCAGACTGTCGGCCGAATAGGGCTTATGGACCTGCCAGCCCGCCCGGTAAGGGGCGCCGACCTGCTTCACTTGCTCCGTGATCGTCCGCAAGACGGCCGGGTCGGCCCGAGAAGACCACTCCGGGTGCAACCAGACGTTAGGGCTAAGCCACTTGCCGCCGACGGCCTCAGTCCAGCGGCTGATGCTGTCCGGAGCCTCGACGATGAGCTTAATCTCGTCCGCCCGGGCTAAGGCCTCAGCCAGAGGGGGCTTGGCCCACTTGGGGCTGACGGTCACCCAGGCGAAGCCGGGGGCAATCGGATAGGCCCCACAGGTCTCGAGGTGGACCTTGAGGCCGACCGAGGCCATGGCGGCCAGCAGAGCGGTCAAATCGTGGATGCAAGGCTCGCCGCCGGTAAGGACTACGAATTCTGGGCGGGCAGCGGCGGCCTCGTCGGCCAACTCGCCGGCCGAAGCCTTGCGGACCTGCTTGGGGACGAACTGAGGATGCCAAGTGGACGCGGAGTCGCACCAGGCACACTTCACCGGGCAACCTTGGAGTCTTATGAAGAAAGCCTTGCGACCGAGATGGACGCCTTCCCCCTGCCAACTGAGGAACGTCTCATTGACGGGGTAAAGCTCAGCCATGGTCAGGCCTTCGGCTGATAGCTCGCCTTGTTCTTGGTGTCCTCGTGCAGGACGATCTGCCGGACCCAAGCGCGGCCACCGGTTTCCTTGCGGACCATCGGATCAAAAGTCTCGAAGAGGAACTGCGCAATGCCTTCGGTGGAGACGGAATCGATCACGAGCGGACGGAAAAGCTTCGGGTAATCTTTGAGCAGCTGCTCGCGAATCGGATCTTCCTTGGCAAAGAGGCAGGCGTGATCGAGGTGGTCCGCAATCCAGGTCTTCAGGAAACCGAGGCCACCGAAATCCACGACGAAGCCGCGCTCGTCGAGACGTTCGCAGCCGAATTCAATCTCGATTCCCCAATTATGACCGTGCAGAAACGAGCAATGCCCGTCGTGCCGGTGCTGCCGGTGGGCGAACGGGATGTCGCGGTAGGTCTTGCTGCAGGTGAACATGCGGGCGTCCCCCGAAATAGAGGCCTGCCCCAGCGAGCCGCAAGGCACAACCGAACCCAATAGAGCCCAAAATCAGCGAAACCGAGAAATCAGGCCCGATAAACCGTCGGATCCTGCACGCCGGCGCGGACAAAAGCTTCCTTACGCTCCACGCAGGTACCGCACTTGCCGCAATGCTTCTCGCCGCCGACATAGCACGACCACGTCAGCGCGAAAGGAACGCCGAGTTCGACGCCACGCTGCACAATCGCGGCTTTGTCCATACCCACGAACGGACGTTCAAGCGAGACCTCATGCCAGTCGGCGAGCCGGATGGCCTTATCCAAGGCATCGGCAAAAGCCGGGCGGCAATCAGGATAGATAGCATGGTCACCGCCATGGGCGCCGTAGGCGACCGAGGTGGCCTTGAGCGACATCGCCCAGGCCGCGGCGGTTGCGATGAGGAGCATGTTCCGATTCGGCACGACAGTAGCCTTCATGCTGACCTCTTCGTAGTGACCTTCAGGCACGTCGATATGGGTATCCGTCAGAGCGTTGGCGCCAAAGAGCGGCGTCAGCCCACGGAGATCGGCGATGCGGTGAGGGACCTTGTAATGGGCGCAGATCTCCGCGGCGGCGACCAGCTCGCGGCGGTGGCGCTGACCGTAGTCAACCGACAGCGCATGCACTTCTCTGCCCTCGGCCAACAGATGGGCCAGGAGCACGGTAGAATCCATTCCGCCGGAGTGAATGATGACGGTGCGCTTCATCAGCGGTCAAGTTGTACGCGGACGACCCCGAGGGCGAGTCCGTTAATCGCGGACCCGCAGCTTGGCCCCCAGCTTGTCGAGGTGCGAGACCGCCACGGCCTCGCCGACGCGCATGGCCGCAGACTCCTTACGATTACCGTCACGCAGACCAGAAAGATGCAGCCAGCCGTGGGCCACATAGAGACGCAGCTCGGTGGCGAGCGTGACGCCATGCTCCTTGGCGGCCCGGCGGGCTTGGTCGATATTCACGCAAATCTCGCCTGCAAAAGACTCACCAGGGTGCTCTTCGCCGACAAACGTAATCACATCGGTCACGCTCGGATCACCGAGGAATTCGTCGTGCAGCTTGGCCGTCTCCTTGTCCCCCAGGAAGGCGACGGACAGCGACCCTTCGGGACAGCGGTAGCCTTTCAGTTTGTCGAGCGCATGGACTACGCGCTGAACGGAAACCGCGGAGACCTTGGTCTTCGCGTGGCGGACAGAGATATCGACGATACGGCTCATGCGGCGGCGAAGACGGGTTTGAGCCGCGCCCAGAGCTCGGACAGCGCCTGCGGGAGGACGCGCGTATCACCGATGACGGGCATAAAGTTGTGGTCGCCGTCCCAGCGCGGCACGATGTGGAAGTGGAGGTGCGTCGGGATGCCCGCGCCCGCGGCCTTGCCGAGATTGAGCCCCATATTGAATCCAGCCGGGCTCATCACCTTCTGCAGCACCGCCTGACATCGCACCAGCAGGTCCATCATCTCGATGCGTTCAGCCGGAGTGAGGTCGGCCAGTTCACCGACCTCGCGATTGGGTAGCACCATCAGGTGGCCTGGATTGTAAGGCGAGTTATTGAGGATGACGAAGCAGTGCGGGCCGCGGTGCAGAATCAGATTCGCTTCGTCGTCGTTTGCCACGAGCAACGCCGCGAACGGGCTGCCAGCGCCGGGCTCCTTACGGGAGTGGATATACTGGATGCGCCAGTGCGGGTGAAGTTGCTCGGACATCGGATCAGGAGGCGTAGCCCTTGGGTCGGGCGAGGTGCCAATTGCATGCCGTCAGGACGATACTGTCGAGTGTGTCGTAGTGCGGGACCCAGCCGAGTTCGCGACGGACCTTGGAGGCGTCGGCGTAAAGCGCGGGTGGATCGCCTTCGCGGCGCGGGGCGAACGCATGCGGGACGGGCCGGCCGAGGATGCGGCCAACGCTGGCGATGACATCTTTAACCGAATACGGCGTGCCCGTACCGAGATTATAGAAGTGGGCCTGCCCGGGCTGGTTTAGCTTCGGAAGCACGTCGAGGTGGGCACGGGAAAGGTCGTCAACGTGCACGTAGTCGCGCAGGCAGGTGCCATCCGGGGTCGGGTAATCCGTACCGAAAACCTGGAGTGGCGGACGACGGCCCAACGCCGCGGCAATCGCCAGCGGGATCAGGTGCGTCTCCGGTGAATGGTCTTCACCGATGGCGGCATCCGCCGAAGCCCCAGCGGCATTGAAATAACGGAAGGCGGCGAAGCTTAGGCCGTGCGAGGCGGCGAGTTCCGCGAGGCGACGTTCGACGGCGAGTTTCGTGGCGCCGTACGGATTGATGGGTTGCTGCGGCAGATCCTCAGTCATCGGCATCTTCTCCGGGATACCGTAGGTCGCGCAGGTGCTCGAGAAGACCAGCTTCTTCACGCCCTCGGCAAGCATCGCCTGGAGCAGGCCTTCGGTGCGCACGACGTTGTTCTCGTGGTAGCGGGCGGGCTGTTGGACGGATTCGCCGACATTCGTGAAGGCGGCGAAATCGATGACCACTTCGGCGGCGGACTCGCGCAGGGCGGCGCGGACCGCGGTCTGGTCACCCATATCGGCACGGAAGAACTTCACCCCCGCCGGCACGGATTCGGCGTGGCCGTAGGAGAGGTCGTCCAACACGGCCACCTTGTGCCCGGCGGCCAGCGCCTGCCGGACGCAATGGCTGCCGATGTAGCCGGCACCGCCCACCACGAACACGTTCATGAAAGGCAGATAATCCCCGCTGGACGGCCTAGGCAAGCGGGATAGGGCCGCCGTACGCTCCAAAACCTTGCCAGCATCGTCCCGAACCTCCTATCTGCACGCATTCATGGAATCTTCGGAAATAAAACATGGCAGCTACGACTTCCCGGCCTTCGAGCAGAAGTGGCAGGCCGCTTGGAAAGCCGGCGCCACGTTCCGCACTGAGCCAATCTCTTGCGGTAAGCCGAAGTACTACGTCCTGGATATGTTCCCCTACCCCTCTGGCGCCGGCCTGCACATCGGCCACCCCGAGGGCTACACCGCTTCGGATATCCTCGCCCGCTATAAGAAGGCCAACGGCTTCAACGTCCTCCACCCGATGGGTTGGGACGCTTTCGGCCTCCCCGCCGAACAGCATGCAATCGCCACCGGCGAGCACCCAGCCGTCCAGACCAAGCGCAACATCGATAACTTTCGCCGCCAGCTGCAGATGCTTGGCTTCGCCATCGACTGGGATCGCGAGCTCTCGACCACCGACGAGAACTACTTCCGCTGGACGCAGTGGATTTTCCTCAAGCTCTTCCGCCACGGTCTGGCGTACGTCTCCGAAAAGCCCGTCTGGTTCTGCCCGGCCCTCGGCACCGTCCTCGCTAACGAGGAAGTCCTCAATACGCCCGAAGGCCCCCGCTCCGACCGCGGTAGCCACCCGGTCGAACGCCGTCCGATCCGCCAGTGGGTCCTGCGCATCACCGCCTACGCGGACAAGCTCATCGAAGGCCTCGACCACGTCGATTGGCCCGATTCCACCAAGCGCCTCCAGAAGAATTGGATCGGCAAATCCGAGGGCGCCGAAGTCACCTTCCAGCTCGATGGTCATGCCGATAAGCTGACGGTCTTCACCACCCGTCCGGACACCCTTTACGGCGCAACCTATATGGTCATCGCGCCTGAGCACCCGCTCATCGGCAAGCTCACGACCGCCGGCCAGAAGAACGCAGTCGAAAGCTACGTCGCCGCGGTCCGCAACAAGACCGACCTCGAGCGCACTGACCTCGCGGCTAAGAAGAAGACCGGCGTGTTCACGGGTGCTTACGCTATCAACCCCGTCAACGGCGCGAAGATCCCCGTGTGGACCGCCGACTACGTGCTCATCACCTACGGCACCGGTGCCATCATGGCCGTGCCGGCGCACGACGAACGCGACTGGGAATTCGCCAAGCAGTTCGCGCTCCCCATCATCCAGGTCGTCGGTTCCAAGGAAGCAATCGACGTCAATGAGAAGCCTTGGACGGAGGACGGCCCGATGGTGAACTCGGGTCCGTTCGACGGCCTCTCCGCCCACGAGACCAAGAAGAAAATTACCGCTGACCTCGCCGCCAAGGGCCAGGGCAAGCTCGCCGTGAACTTCAAGCTGCGTGACTGGCTCTTCTCGCGCCAGCGCTACTGGGGCGAGCCCTTCCCGCTCCTCTGGGTTTCCCGCGAAGACTACGCCAAGATCCCGGCCGACTCCGAAGTACGCGAATTCTTGCCGAAGGAGCCCGTCACCTGCCAACTCAACGGCGTCGAAGTCTGCGCCGTGCCGCTGACGTCCAAGCAACTCCCGCTCACCCTGCCTCAGGTCAAATCCTACCTGCCCTCGCCGACCGGCGACTCGCCGCTGTCGAAGGAACCCGAGTGGACCGAGGTCTGGTATGACGTCGCCTCCGGTGCCACCGTCTCGCAGTCCCAGCCGCAGCCCGGTCCGCTCTGGATCAAGGCTTCGCGCGAAACCAACACCATGCCCCAGTGGGCTGGCTCTTGCTGGTACTACCTGCGCTACATCGACCCCAAGAACGCCGAGGCCATCGCCTCCAAGGCCGACCTGGAATACTGGGGCTGCCCCGACTTCTATATCGGCGGCGCCGAGCATGCCGTGCTGCACCTGCTGTACGCGCGCTTCTGGCACCGCTTCCTCCACGAGATTGGCGTCCTGCCGACCGCGGAACCGTTCAAGAAGCTCTTCCACCAAGGCCTCATCATGGGCGAAGACGGCGAGAAGATGTCCAAGAGCCGTGGCAACGTCGTGAACCCGGACGCCATCGTTAAGGACCACGGCGCCGATGCGCTGCGCATGTATCTCATGTTCCTCGGACCGCTCGAGGCCTCCAAGCCTTGGAACTCCGACGGCATCATCGGCATCACCCGTTTCCTCCGTCGCCTCTGGCGCCTGGCGGTCGACGAGAACACCGGCAAGGTCTCGCCGAAGATTAGCGCCGATGGTGCTGAATCCGAAGAACTCGTCCGCGAGCTCCATCGCACCATCCAGAAAGTCGAGAAGGACATCGAGACCCTGCAGTTCAACACCGCCATCTCACAGATGATGATCCTCATGAACGTCGCCGAGAAATCCCCCGCCCTGCGTCGTGCCACCGTCGAGGACTTCGTGCGCCTCGCCGCGCCGTTCGCCCCGCACGTCTGCGAAGAAATCTGGGCCCGCCTTGGTCACAAAGAAGGCGTCACCGCAGGCGGCTGGCCTAAGCTCGACGCCTCCAAGCTCATCGAGACCACCGTCGAGGTCATCTTCCAGGTCAACGGCAAGGTCCGCGCCACCGCCAAGGTCGCCAAGGATATCTCCAAGGACGCCCTGCTGGCGCTGGCCAAGGCCCACGCCGACGTGCTCAAGTTCACCGACGGCAAGCCCGTCGTGAAGGAGATCATCGTCCCGGGCAAGCTGGTGAACATCGTCGTCGCCGGCTGAGCACCGCGCACCACTCCAATAAAAAGGGCCCCGTTACGGGGCCCTTTTTATTTCACAGTGAGGCGCGGCTTACTTGGCCTCGGCTTCAACGATGTCTTCCATCTTCACCGGCTCCATGCGCGGCACAAGGACATGGATGACAAGTAAGCCGAGAAGGTAGGCGGACCCCGCAATGAACCAGAGGATGGCATAGGAACCGGTTTGCGTCAGGACCTCGCCGACGACGAGCGCGAGGACCATGCCACCCACCGCGCCGGCCATGCCACCGATACCGACGACCGAGCCGACCGCTTTGCGGGGGAACATGTCGGAGGCGAGGGTGAAGATATTAGCCGACCAACCCTGGTGCGCGGCCGCAGCGAGCGAGACGAGGAGCACCGCGGGCCACATGCCGACATCGTTGACGAAGACGATCGGAACGACGCTGACAGCGCAGATGCCCATTGCGGTCTTGCGCGCCGCATTGACCGTCCAGCCGGCCTTGATGAGGCGGGAGGAAATCCACCCACCGCCGATGCTGCCGACATCCGCAATCAGGTAGATAGTCACCAGTGGCAGTCCGATGTTCTTGAGGTCGACG
>Ga0209768_10000980_pt1 | contig 18543 bp, 26 predicted proteins | sample LauGreSBDMM110SD_3_FD_187564 | JGI IMG/M metagenome (GOLD analysis project Ga0209768, IMG submission 187564) | Freshwater lake microbial communities from Lake Michigan, USA - Sp13.BD.MM110.SD (SPAdes) (version 2) | ecosystem: Environmental > Aquatic > Freshwater > Lake | place: Lake Michigan... | reverse complement strand
TCAAAGTGGGCAATACCTATGGGTGGTATAGATGAGGGTGAAGACCCCAAAGATGCTGCGTATAGAGAGTTCTATGAGGAGATGGGTGTTTCAGTTGATGGTGTTATTAAACCTTTAGTTAGGATTAATCGTTATAATAAGTTAGGAAATATAAAAAGTATTTTACATGTTTTTATTTTTAAAACTGATACTGAAATCATTCCTGATTTAGAGAATGCTGTAGATGGTTTTGAACATACTGAATGTGATTATATGACTTTAGATGAGATTAAAGGACTTACTATGTCATCGGGCATTAAGGAAGTTTTAACTGATGTGTTAAATTTTTGATTTTTTTGATATATTTATTTGACACTACGGAATATTCGCCGTAAGTTTGTAAAAGATTTGAGAGAGGAAACGATTAAGATACAAGTCTCAAAAAAAATAAAACAAATTACTTGACAGATTGAAAAAAAAGTCGTAAGTTTGTAAAACAAATCGGAAATGTCCGAAACGTTCTTTGAAACAAAAAGATTATCCATTTGGTGAAAGTAATCCTTCGGGATGATGATAACTAATAAATGATAATGGGCCGTGTATGGTCCTTAAATAAACTACGAAAGTAGGATAAAGTGGTTTCCCTCGTGTTGAGGAGACTGCGGCTTCAGGAATGGAGCTCAAGTACACAAGTGGGATATCACCACACCGTAAGTACCGAGGATAACTTCGTAGGGAAAATGGTAGGGTGACCTGGCAAAGTAGATTGTCAGGTTGAGTTCGGAAGAACGATAAGAATAACCCATAGGAACTCTGTAAGAAATGTGGCTATCCAGTTACACAATTGCGGGTCCCAATATGATAGAGGACTTAAAACCGAAAGGTAAGATAGAGAACGAGTGGTGTCGCTACTATCCCTAAGGAAGACCTACCAAGGTCTCTTTATGAAGTAATCTTGGAATATGGAGGTGGGGACACTTCACGGAGTAGTTTAGTATTTCGTTTCTCAAAAGGAGACGGAGCTTACGTTGGACCACTACTCTGACACATCTACAACACAAACCTAAAATTATTACAAAATAACAAAGGAAAAGTGTCCATCAGGTTTGAGTGAAAGGTGACTACATAGTAATGAGCCGTTCATTGCATACAGAGACCCCAAGTCAATGTGTATTGTTAAGAAAAACCTTTAGTCCCGCAAGGACGAACTGGAGTGGCAACCTCGGAAAGAGTTAAGTATTGATAGAGTAATTCAAACCTCAAGGAGTGGTACACCTAAAATACCGTCACTAAGAAATACTACCCAAAAGGTGGTGGATACGAAGGGAAACAATAATCCTTTAAAAGTTTCTTAACATAAGCTATAATCTCAGGCTTTTCTAATTTGACCTGTCAATTGACAGGTTTTTTTATTTATAGATACTTATAAACTATGACAATATTAGAAAATCTTAAAGAGGTATTACCATCATGGGCGGTGGTGAAACAAAAGGAACTACCATATAAGATGGAGTATGAGATTAGACTTCAACCTACTTTGGATGAGGATGAACATTTTGCGTTAACACCAAAACTTAAGGAGGCTTGTCAGGGTAAGTTTATGGAAAGATACACTGTAGATATTGGTGAACATTTTTATATTTATACAAAAAAGTAATTATGATACCACAAGATATTGAAGAATTGGTTAAGAAATATCTTAACAATTACGAGTTAGGTGAGGAAGTTAGAAAATTTTATTATAAAAAAAAGAATAATAAAAATTTTAAATCTGGTGTTATATGGATTGGGGTTTTGTTCTTTTTTGTATTTGCTTCACTCTTAACTTGGATTGTAATCGTTTAATTTCCTAACTTCAAACATATTTATAATAAATTATAAATTATGTTACTAAAAGTTGGGTCAAAAGGAGAAGACGTTAAAAAACTCCAAGCAAAATTAGGTACCACAGCTGACGGAAGTTTCGGTCCTGGCACAGAAAAACTGGTTAAAGAATGGCAATCGGCCAACGGACTAACTGCTGACGGTATCGTTGGTGATGGTACTTGGTCTAAGATGTTCTCATCAACTCAACCAGTTCAAGTGGTTAAAGAAGATGTTGTTATCCCGACAAGTTCTGAGTTTAAATTACAAAATCTAAAAGGACATGTTCCTGACGCAGTAATTGCTCAAATCCCTGACACCGCTAAAAAATTCAATATCACTAATCCATTAAGATTGGCTCATTTCTTGGCTCAGTGTGGTCACGAGTCAGGTGGGTTTAAAGCTGTTTCTGAAAACCTTAACTATTCTGCTGACGGACTTAAGAAAATCTTCGGTAAGTATTTCCCTGGTAACTTGAACGAGTCATATGCTAAACAACCTGAAAAGATTGCTTCACGTGTTTATGGTGGAAGAATGGGTAATGGAGATGAATCGACAGGTGAAGGTTTTAAATTCCGTGGAAGAGGTTATATCCAATTAACAGGTAAACAAAACTATACAAACTTCGCTAAATTCATTGGTGAAGATACAGTATCTAATCCTGATTTAGTTGCTACCAAATATCCTTTGGCTTCTGCGGCATTCTTCTTTGATTCAAATAAACTTTGGTCAATCTGTGATAAAGGTGCTGACGAAGCAACTGTCACGGCAGTAACAAAGAGAGTAAATGGTGGAATTTTGGGCCTTAATGACAGAATAAAACATTTTAAAGAATATTACAACTTACTTAAATAATCTAAGCCCCCTTGAAAAAGGGGGTTTTTGATTAATGTGTTGATTATACAATTCAATTATTCTATTATTACTTAAACAAAAAAAACATAAAACATGGGTAATTATAATTTTTATATTGAATATGAAAATTAAAATGGGAATGGTTGAAAAACACCAATACGAAGGTATTCGGGAATTTGAGGAAATTGACTTGGACAAATTTCCAATTATAAAACAATTTATGGATGTTAACCCAAATTGTACCGAACAAGAATTACTTTCTTATATTAAGAAAATTAAAGACGAAGAGTTCAAAAAATTCATAACAGAATTGAGTTGGAACTCTATCATTAAAGAAAACTTTAGTAAAAATAAAATTGAATTTAAAATAGAAATAGAGAAATGAATATATTAATAACTGGTGGATTGGGTTTTATTGGTTCTAATTTTTATAATACCTTTAAAAAGAAATATCCTAACTATAATTTAGTCATCCTTGATAGTGAGACATATGCTGCGGATGAAGATAACATTGAAGATGTTAGAAGTTCTAGAATAATCAAATTCAGTATTACTGAACGAGAAAGATTATTTAAGTTATTTGAAAATTACAAGTTTGACTCGGTAATACACTTCGCAGCTGAATCACATGTTGATAACTCAATATTAAATCCGATGGAGTTTGTTCAAACAAATATTATTGGAACGTTGAATTTGTTGGATGCTTCAATTAAGTATGGTATTAAATTATTCTATCACATATCAACTGATGAGGTTTTCGGACATTTAGGTGCGGTGGGGTCTTTTGATGAAAAAACTGCTTATGACCCAAGAAGTCCTTACTCAGCATCAAAGGCATCATCCGACCATTTCGTTAGAGCGTATCATCACACTTACGGATTACCAGTTGTGATATCAAATTGCTCAAACAACTTTGGACCAAACCAACACCAAGAAAAATTAATCCCAACAATCATTAAGAGTATCCTTAATGGGGAACCAATACCAGTTTATGGTAACGGACAGAATGTGAGAGACTGGTTGTATGTTCAGGACCATGTGGATGCTATTGATATGATATTCCACAAAGGTAAGGTAGGTGAAACCTATTGTATCGGTGGTGGTAATGAACTAAATAACATAAGACTTGTTAGATTGATTTGTGATAAGATTGATAACCTTAAACAATGGGAACAGAACTCACAGGACTTAATTACATTTGTTGAAGATAGAAAAGGACATGACTTTAGATACTCTATTGATTCAAGCAAGGCAAAACAACAAATCGGGTGGGGACCTAAAGTTAATTTTGACGAAGGGTTAGATAGAACTATTGATTTTTATTTTAAAAAGTTTGGAAATAAGGAATAGTCTGACTATATTTGTGATATGAAACAAACAACATTAATCATTCAACACGAAATATTTGGTAAAATCTTGTCTATGTCTTTTTCAGACATGGTTCAAACTAAATTGTTTTTAAAACTTGTTAATGATGCGATTGATAATAAGACATCATTCAGATATTATAATGTTACAGATACATTAATTCAAATCCCGTTCAAGATTTTGAGTGAGTGTTTGATAACAACAGAAAATGAGGTAATGACTTTTTCTGACCAAGTATTGGCTAAAGTAGGTGAGGTTAAATAGTCTTTGTTAGACAAAGTGGTGGACCGACTTCCGGGTTGGGCTCAAAAGGGAACATTAGTGTTCCCTTTTTTCTTTTTATTTGTATTTATATATAAAACTATTACTATGTCTAAAATTATTATAACTAAGGAACAATTGAAGAAATTGAAAAATACTTTGTCGGAAGACGTTAAATCAATTACTGAAGATAAAGATGGAAACTATATGGCAAAACAACAGTTATTTGCCCTTGGTACTTTGGCATTACAAATGTGGGAGATTATGGAAGATGATGAACAGTTGGATGATTGGATGGAATCTAAAATTGCTCAAGCGGAACAATCAATTACCTCAGTAGTTAAAGCTTATATGTATGACGAAGTGGTTGATGGTATGAAAGGTATGGAAACTTTAAACTACAATGATATTGTTATTGGTAAGTAATGAAAAAGAAAAAAATTATAACTGAAGAGGTTAAAAATAAATTTTACCTATACAATCCTATTCCTATTGTTAAACAGGAGGCGACCTTTGTTATTCAAGAGATTTTAAAAAGTCGCAATTTAAATTTTGAATGGGGGGAAAATGTTGATTTAAATACTTTTGATGTGGTTAACCGAATGAGGTTTAAAGATTATATTAATCGTGTCGTTAAGTATAAAGAGATAAGAGGACACGCGATTGAAGGATTGATGTCTGGTTTATTTGGGGGGGTTCTTAATGAAAGTAAAAGTGGTGTATGGGATTACGAAATTAGACAAGGACAAGTTGAACAAAAATTTTTAAATGATAGTCAAGAAAGTCCGTCAATAGGAGGTTTTACAAATGCTTTAAATAGTTTAGGTGCGGATGCTATTGCAACAATTAAAAATGTCTTATTAAACAACCGACCTGAAATAACAGGAACTAATCTATTTTTGATTAATGATGACGAGATTACGGAGTATAAAAAAGAAATTTTAAGAAAGATACTTGTTGATATTACATGTATTACATTTGATTCTGCTGATAGATTAAAAACATATTATTTAACAAAAGAAAATGCTGTAGAATTATTTTCAGATGCTAATAATATAAAAAAACCAAGAAAATTAAATTCCAATGAGTTAAGAGTATCTTCTGATGTTTTTATTAATGAAGGAAATTCTTTTGATATTATTAAAGCAAAAGTAACACCGGAAGAATATAAAGAATATATTGAAGTGACTCAAAAAGATATAGAAGTTGCTAAGATTTTTGGCCCTTATGGTGGAAAAATTAGACCTGATATTTTAAATTGGATACAAAAAAATAAAGAAGAATTTAAAAATTTAGTTAATACATTGTTATAATGAAAGTAGTAATTACCGAAGAACAATATAAACAAATGTTAAATGAAGATTTGGGTGTTAGTCGTGCGACAATCCCTTTTATTAATATTGTCCTTAATGAGGTTACACCAATTGTTGAAGACATGACATTCAAACGTAAAAATGATTCGGAGACAATCAATTTAGATTACTATACAATGAAACAAGTTGTTAAATCAGAACCCGATTCGTTTATAGAGTTTCCAGTTGAAGGTTTAGATATTGAAATTAAATTTGGTTATGTGAAAAAACCTACTGGTAATGCTAAGTTTAGAACAGGTGGAGCGATGTATCAAATTAAAAAAGAATCACAGGGTGAATCTTATATGAAACTTCCGTCACTTGAAATACCTGAAAAAATACTGAAAGAAATTAATAAAACTATTATAGGTAAAATGGAAGTTGAAGTTTTAATCACCCCTACATTTGAACCTAAAGATATTGATGATTTGATTGACGATTTAAGAGATAGTATTACTCACGAAATGTTACATCTATATGAGTTTTACAAAAGATGGGAGTCAACAGGTAAGGGTGAGGTTGATTTAACAAAAACATTTGCTGGTGGAATTAATCCAAATGTCCCTAAGAAAATTTTTGCATATTACTCATCATTTTTAGATTTGGTTTATTATTCGGAACCATATGAATTGAATGCTATGTCTCAAGAAGCATATTCAAAATCATTTAAGATGACACCTGAAGATTTTACAAAATCACCTTATTGGATTACTGCAGATAAAATGGAAAAGTTTAATGCTGACCAGTTCTTTGATGGGTTGGTTGATGTTATCAAACAGAGAAGTGGTGAGGATACTCTTGTTTATCATTTAAGTAATTTACATAAGTTCTATATGAAACAGTATAGACAAATTGCTAAACAAAATAATAAACCAGTACCAAGGGATATAGAGAAAACAAATAGTATTTACGATTTGTTTAAAATGTATGAACCAAGAATTAATAAAGCTGGTAAAAAATTAAAAAGAAATCTAGGGCGTGTCTATGGAATTGAAAAATATTAATATATTATTTTTTATCTTACTATTCACATCTTGTGCTAGTTTTGAAAATCTAACTGACGACAGAACAAGACCTGAAGATGATGAGATGTATTGGAATGGAACGGAAGAGTTTTGGGTGACACATCACGAACCTAAGGAAAGACCAGTATCAAGTGAGGATTACTATGGTAATAGAACTGTATTACCCCCAACGTTTTACAACAACTATTCTGACTATAACTACTATAATAGAAACAACAATTATTACCCAACGTATAACTATCAACAGACGACACTACCGTTACCACCACCTCCACCACAACACAATAACCCTTCACCAACTATTAATATTCCTAAACCAAATGTAACTCATTATCATAGAAATAATGAACCACAGAGAGGTAATGCTAAACCTGGTGTTAGACGATGAATAAAGAACTTAACGGGATAAATAAATTCATTGAGGGTAAAACTTTTGTTTACGACCATCGTGTTAGTTTCAGTGAAAAACCTATGAAGGCTTACTATCAATTTCAGATTGATAAAGTGGCTCAGTTAAGAAGTATTGGTGAGATGAAAGACCATCTTTTTGTTTCGGTTAAGTTGGTTAATGGTGAAGGTATGGTTAATTATTACTTATGTGCTTTTGGTAATAAACAAAAGATGACCGGAAGAGACCATGTTAATAAACAATGGTATGAGTTTAGTGTTCAAATTGATAATGATATTCAAGAATTTCTTAAATTTTTTAGTATTGATATGCCTGTCGTTGTAGATAACTTTGAATTTGCCCCATCAAAAGATTTTGTTCCATTAATTAATTTGGAAGATAAAGAATAATTAACGTCCCATGTAAATTTTAAATTCGTCATATAGTTTAGTATCACTATATGCTCTAATTAATTCTTTGTCCTCACATATATTGTCGGGTTGTCCTGATACGACAGGTTTGATTTTATAACCACTATTTGTGCATCTTTTTCCCATTGCACACCATACTCTAAACTCTTTAAATTCTATTTGATTATTGTTACAATCAGATTCTGTAGATTCTGATATTAAACCATACATTTTACGTATTTTTTTGTTTTCTTGTTCTGTAATTCTAAACATAATTTTGTTTTTATTATAAATATTCGTATATTTGTAAAATCATGAGCGACAAAACTAAATTTACAAGAACCTACGAAACGGAAGATACCATCGCTGTTTGGACTTATGATTTGGATAGGTTCAAGAACGGCCCGATATCTGTTGATATCAAATACAAATACGACCCAGTTAAAAAAGAAACAAACCGAGAGAAATTCTCCAAAAAGAAATAATATGAAAGTCATTTTTTTAGACCACGATGGAGTTATCTGTTTATCAGGTAACTGGGGGTCACGATTAAAAAAACAACAAAAGGCGAAAAAGAAGTTAAGTCAAGATGTGATGACTTTACCTGTTGATGCTCGCTTTGATAACTTTGACAAGAAGGCAATCAAGGTATTAAATGAAATCTTGGAAAAGACAGGCGCTGAAATCGTTGTGTCTTCTGATTGGAAACGTTGGGCTAATGTTGAAGAGATGGGTGATTACTACGAAAAACATGGTATCACCAAACGACCAATTGATTTTACAGATACTTTACTTGATGGGTCAAGAGTTACTTGGCATCGTAATTGGGATTTGGAAGGTACAAGAAGTACTGAAATCCAAGATTGGTTATCAAACCATCCTGAGGTAACACATTGGGTTGCGATTGATGATTTGGAGATGGGAAAGACTGGACTACGTTACTCAATGGAATATGAACACGAGTGGGGATTGGATAACTTTGTCTTAACACCTTTGAACAATGAGGGTATCAAACAACTTGGGGTTAAAGAAAAGGTGTTATTTTTTTTGGAAGGGTAATATTTATGTAATATGAAATACCTAATAACAGAGGAACAAAATAAATTTTTGAAGGAAGAGTTGTATAAACCAAATTTTAAAAATTTGATTAAGAAATTGTTTGAGAAACAAGTTAGTAGAGGTGAACAACCACATATTGATAATATGATTATGGATTTCTTTGAAGTTGATATGTGGGAAAGAGACTTTAATACTCTGATTGAATTATTAAGGGATTTCTTGGGTAGGGAACAATCGGTTAAATTGACTGAAGAACTATTACAGAAAACCTTCAAAACAGACCGATATAACTTTTCAGGTGGATACAGTTTTGATTTCAAAGCTAAAATAATAGACCAAGAAGATGGAGAATATTTTAAAGTAGATGTTTATATTTTACCGGGTGGTGAGGTGGATTTAATAATGACAGGTGAAGGAGTTCGTGATTTAAAACAAGCTCTTAACGACCAATCTATTGGATTTGAAATTGAAAGTGAAGTGAAGGAAATTATTGATGAAATTTTCACAGAAGAAATTACCTATAAGACTGGTGTTGTTGTGGATTTAGAAACACTTATTATTCAGGATTGAGGTAACATATAGTTAGTATTTACCATCCATCCCATCCAGTTAAAATCAACAAAAGATTTGTTGTGTTTTATATCATCAGTTAGACATTGCCACATGAGTTCATCAATATCTTGGTCAAACCTATCATGAAGTATATCATATATTTCATCCTCTTCAAGGTTATCGTTAAAGTCATCGTAAACTTCGCCATTTAATGTTATTTCCATAGATTTTACTAATAAATTAACTTCTATAACAACCATTTCACCATCAATTTCAAAATAAAAGTCTTTAGCAAAATACCCTTCAATAGTTATTTCTTTCATAAGATATTGAGTATTTAATTTAAATGGTTTTCCTACAAGACAACTACTAATTTCATTTAAAGTTTTTTGTGGGATATATAAACCATCGCAATCTAAATAATATAAAAATTGTGAGGCGACGGTAACTTCAGGAAAAAACTTTTTTAACGAATGTATTTCTTCATCAACGTAACCTGACAGAGCTTCTTTGGTATACGGTAAGTTTTTAGGGTTGTCTATTGTGTAGACAGGTATTTGTTTGTAATAAACTGATTTTTTATATTTACCTGTTGAACGCAATGTTATACCGTCTGCGTCAATTACGGGTAATATTTTAACAACATTGTCCATTAATCTTTTTAGTTGTAATTCACTAGTGTTCATATTAGATAATTAGTATATTAGTCGCGTTAGTGTAATAAGTTTTATTTAAAAAATATAATAATCCCTGTTCCCAATTATAAGATGGCCCCAAATACATTTCCATTTTTTCTGCAAACACATCATAGAATATATAAGTGTCAAGGCGAGGGTCTCTAACGTTAGGACTTTCTTCACAAATTTCAGGTAGTTCACCTGTAAGTTCCTCACCATAATTACCATTACCATCATAGTACTTGTCCTCAATCAATTTAAACAGATAATCATCGTGGTTTGTATTAGGGAGAACAAACCCAACGGCATAAGGGTCACAACAAACACCCATACCACAATTAAAGTCGGCCCAATCATAGTATATATCGTCAAACCCTTTGAATTCCATAACAAGAACTCGGTGGATAATCTCGGACATTCTATCTTCTCCTATAATGTATTTCATATTAGGTAAATAGTAATAATTTTATTTAAAATTTGAAACTAAAATGAAAAAAACTTGACATAACAAGAAATTTATAGTACTTTTGTAAAACAATTGATATTTAATAAGAAACAATGAAACAGAACTCAACACATAACGTAAGTAATCTCCCGACAAACGTGGGCCAATCATGGTTTACGATTAAGGGGCAGGATTGCCGTAAGTTCAGGGTTCTTAATAAGATGTAATCGTATCATCATATATATAAAGAGACCCTGGACTACAAAAAGTTCAGGGTTTTTTTTTGGTTCTTTGACATATTGGAAAAATACACGTCTGTAGCTCAGGGGTAGAGCACTTCTCTCCAAAAGAAGGTGTCGGGATTTCGAAATTCTCCAGGAGTGCAAGTGTTCGATTATTTTTGTTTGTTTCGAACTATTTATAATAAAACAAAATTATGAAAGAAAAAATTTTAGAATTAAGAAATGAGGGGAAATCTTATAGAGAAATACAAAAAATTTTAGGATGTTCTAAATCTACAATATCATATCATTGTGGTAATGGTCAAAAAGAAAAAACAAAAAACAGAACAAAAAAAAGAAGGGAAAATAAAATAGTTGAAAAGTTGGAAAGATTCAAATATCGGAAGTTAAGATATAAAAAAGAATCCGTTAGAAAATTCAATAAACGAGACAACGGTATTAAAGGTCGGGTTAATAAAGATTATGACTTAAATTTTACTTGGTTAGATATTATAGAAAAATTTAATGAAAATACAATATGTTATTTAACGGGTATTAATATAAATTTATTTGAAGGTGATTATCAATTAGACCACATAGTACCCGTTAGCCGTGGAGGGAATAACTCTATTGATAATTTAGGTATCACACATCCTATTGTTAATAAAATGAAAGGTGATTTAACACCTGAAGAGTTAATTGAATGGTGTATTAAAATATTAGAATTTTCAAATTATAAAGTAATGAAATAAGCCTCCATAGCTCAGCAGGTCAGAGCGACTGATTTGTAATCAGTAGGTCGCTGGTTCGAGTCCAGTTATCCCGACTATAATGGTACCATAGCTCAGTTGGTAGAGCAAAGGACTGAAAATCCTTGTGTCGGTGGTTCGAATCCACCTGGTACCACGAGGTCCTGAATTAACAGGACAACCCCCACCTCCGATATGGCAGTCGGTCCGTTAATCCGACGAAGATGGGTTTTTTTATAAGCGGGTGTCGTATAACGGCTCATTATGTCACTCTTCCAAAGTGAAGACGGGGTTTCGACTACCCCCACCCGCTCCATATACGGTCTATTGGTCCAAAGGCTACGATATCCGACTGTCTATCGGAGGATGAGGGTTCGATTCCCTCATAGACCGCCAAAGAGGAGTAACTTGCGTAGGTGCCTCAGGGGACTGCAGCCCCACTACGCTCCATATTGTCCCTTCATCTAAAGGCAGGATGTTAGATTTTGATTCTAAAAATGCTGGTTCGAGTCCAGACGGGACAACTTTTTTTGTTTTATTAATAAACTTGTCTTATCTTTGTATTATGGAAAAAGAATTTGTAACATACGAACAATCATTAGAACTCAAAAAAATTGAATTTGATGAACCTTGTTATTTCGCTTACACTAAGGGTACAAGAAAAAATCTGAGTAAACCACAACTATTTGTTGAACCTATTGACTTTAATAAAGATTTTACTTTTGTTTCAGCACCAACATTCTCACAGGTGTTCAGATGGTTTGAAGAGAAGTATTCATACTTTGTGGATGTTAAAACTGACACCACACCGAATGAGATTTTGGGATTTGATTATTATATTAAGAGTTGGAAGTTTGGACCGATGTATTTTGATTTCTTCAAAGATAAGAGAGAGGGAAACATTGAGGTAATTAAGAAGATGATTGAGATGGTGAAGAAAGAGAAACAAAAGGAGGCTCTTATTGAGTTGATGGATAACGATAAAGATTTAGATAAATAATATGACACAGAAACAACAAGACGCAATTGACGGAATAATGGACAACTTCAAGTTTGAACAAGTCCGCCAAGTAATGGAATTATTAAATTGGGAGTGGCAGGATGCTGAAGAAGGTATCCCTACTGTACCTGAATTGAGAAAACAGGCAAGACGATTGTTAAAAATGTCGTTTAAAGAAAAAACAGATGTATCAACAGGTGGGTTTCACGTAAAATATGAATCGGACGCTGATGGAAGTGAGTTTATTCAATTAATCTTTGCGGTTGAAGAATGGTATGAAGATGTGGAAAAAGATTTGGCAGAATAAGAAAGTTGATGTATATTTGTTGAAGTTCTTTGAGAGATTAAAAAAATAGTCAGGTGGGTGTAATGAGGGACGGTCCCAAATCCATAGAGCTAGTGGTTCTCGACACTTGTAGATTCCATTAGAAGTAAGGTTACTTATCCGGTTCGAGTCCGGCCCTGACTACTAAAGTACACACTACGCTACCCATTGACCAGCGTCCCAGGGTGTGTCTTTTACGGTGTTGTTCCCTTGAGAAAGGAGGTATTGATAAAAAAGGAAGTTGTTAAAAGTAACAATATGCTTACAACACAGAGGTTCTCAACCTCAAACTATTAGTGAACTTCGGTACCCATACCGCTGACGATGGGCTAAGTAAGATACAATTCCGTGTTGCGGGGAGTAGAATGCCGAAGAGCTGGTAGTAACATAGTCAGGTAACTCAATTGGCAGAGCTCCTAACAAGGAAGATTGCAGGTTCGAATCCTGTTCTGACTACACGTTCTGACTAATCATCAGATAGTATGTCCCATACGATGAGAAATGGTATGATAACCATAGGGAAGAGTTGAAGGTTTGTATATATATTACCTTCTAGTTGACTACTAAGGTCGGTAAAACCCATCACGAAGGGGAGCAAGACAGTTTATTCCTAACTCAGCAATGAGGACAGCCATAACACCTGTAAGTTGGATAGATAAGGGTGTCTTTATATAATAAGGTCGGGTGTCCGAGTGGCTTAGGTGGGGCCTTGCAAACGCTCTTATGTTGGTTCGATTCCAACTCCGACCTCAATTTTTTTTGACTTTACAAAGTCTAATGTGTATAATTAATTTCTTATGAAAAAACTTTTATTTGTATTATTATTTATTCCTTCACACTTCTTTGGACAGTGTGATACTTTACCACTAACGATAACACACGATGGTAATGTACTTGATATGTGTTCAGAGTTTAAGACACATAACTATTCTGTTGAGAACATAGACAATTTTGTTTATTACTGGACGGTAGACAGTGTGGGACAGGTTGAGTCCGACAATGATATATCATTAACTTGGGATGATACCACCGATAGTCATTTGATTGAAGTGTATGGTGTGGATTTAAATGGGTGTAGTACTGACACGGCTTCTTTAACTATTACCACAACTACCTGTCATAAACTTTATGTTCCCAATTCGTTTTCACCTAACAACGATGGGTTAAATGATATATTTTCCTTCAAGGGAACCAATGTTTTCAATCCACGATTAGAGATTTATACCCAATGGGGTGAAATGGTTTGTGTTATTGAATCGTCATCACAATCTTGGACTGGTAATGTTAATAATAGTGGATACTATTGTGAGTCAGGTATATACAACTGGAAAATGTTTTATCGTGATGAAAAAGGAACCCCACATTACCAAAGAGGTTTTGTAAGTTTGGTAAGATAAAATTTGATATAACCAAAAATTAGAATTATAATTGTAAAAGAAATAAAACCTAAAAAATGAATATTATGAGTAAAAAAGACAAAAAACAAAACAGTGAGTTGATTGAAAAATTAAAAGAAATACAATCACAAATAAGTGAAATTAAATCTGAAGCAGGTATTGTAGTTGAAGAGGGTGATATTGTTTTCACAAGAGAACAATTAGAAGATTTCTTGATTGAATACACCGGTAAAATTAATGAATGTATCTTTGATGAAATGATTAATTCATTAGAAGCTAATGATGTGGTAACAATTGAAGTTGATGGTCGTGTAATCATCCCAAGTATTGACGAAGATGCTTTGAGAGACGCATTCGTAAGTGCTACTGGTGAAGTTCACTCAGATATTATAATGGATTGTGCTGACGAGGTAATGTCTGAGGTCGGAGTAATCTAATTTAATTTATAAAGGTCGGATTGTGAAATACACCGACCTTTATTTTATATGAAGAAGTAGCTCAGTCGGTAGAGCAAAGGTTTGAAACATCTTGCGCCACGTGGTTCGATTCCCGTCTTCTTCACAAATTTTAAAATTATGGCAGCAAAAGGAAAGAACTGGTTTGATGTATTGAAATGGGTTGAAAAAGTTATTGAGTCGTGTGAGACACCAGGACAAGAAAGAACAACAAGAAAACTGGTTAAATTATATTTTGAACGATACAAAAAAGAATTTGGTGAAGTAGATTTACATATCTACAATATGCTGATTGAAAAACTTGATGGTATTACATTTAAAAAAATATAATATGTCTTGTTGTAAGGAATGTCCTTGGAAGGTTGAGAATAATCACAACAGTAAGTTAAAAAACTTTGTTCAACGAACAGGTAGAAAACATACCTGTCATATGGTTAATCCCAAACTATGGGACACATCGGACGATAAACAAATTTGTAAAGGAATAAAATAGTATAATATGGATTACGGAAAAGAGTTTAGAAAATTCGCGAAGAGTGAAGGTGTATCATCATTATCATTAGATAGATACGAAAATGCGTTGACACCTTATGTGTTGGAAGAAAGAGAGTTAAGAGCAACACAGATTGATATCTTCTCACGATTGATGAGAGAAAGAATCTTATGGGTATCAGGACCTGTTGACCAGCATATGTCCGACATCGTCCAAGCTCAGATGTTATTCTTGGACTCAGTTGAACAGAAAGATATTACCTTATATATCAATTCACCAGGTGGTTCAGTATTGTGTGGTCTTGGTATTGTGGATTTGATGAACTACATTAAGTCAGATGTTGTTACTACAAACATTGGTATGTGTGCATCTATGGGTTCGGTATTACTTTCATCAGGTACTAAAGGTAAACGTTCATCACTTGTATATTCAAAGGTTATGACACACCAAGTAAGTCATGGAACAAGTGGTAACATCCAAGATACTCGTATCAACCAGATGGAAGCCGAGAAGTATAACTATATCTTGTTTAAGATGTTAGCTGAGAATTGTGGTAAAACTATTGACGAGGTATTGGAGTTTTCTTCACGTGACAGATGGTTTAACTCAGATGAGGCTAAAGAGTTTGGATTGATTGATGAGGTTATTAAAACCGATGGAACTAAATCAATCACTGAAATGCTTGATGGGTTTGATGACTACTACAAAAAAAGTCTTTTATTTTGATGAAAAAAAGTTTGTGTAACTGAAAAAATAGTATTATCTTCGTAATCAGAAATAAGGATATAAACTAAATAAAAATTAATACTATGAAAAACTCACTTCTATTCTTAATCGTTTTATTGTTAACTTCATGTGCGGTAACTAAAAGTTCTGTAGAGAATAACTCAAGTTATGAAGTGGTTGTTCCATCGTCAGATACTGACAGCACTAATTTGTTTAACGATGTTAACATTAATATTCAGTTTAATGTTGTTGAAACATTACCTGTTGACACTATCAAAAGAAATGTTTTCCTTGTTCGTGATTTAAATTTAAATTTGGTATATAAAGAGTGTTTACCTGTTGGTTCAGACTTTTGGACGTATCACAAAAAAGGTAGTGCAGAAATTGTTGATACTTTAGAGTTTCACAAGAATTAAGTTTTCTCTCTTATTTTTTTTAATCCTTGATTTACATCTATATATTTTTCAGGAGTTGATAACGGTATGATTCTTATATTTCCTTCATCATCCATTCGATAGAATGAATTAAAATAACTATAAAAATTATCAAGTCTCGCTCTTAAATCCCCACCCATATCACTTGTCATAATACCTTTTTGATATGAATCTTTATCATTGGAGTCTTTTCTGAGTATTTCTTTATACTCATCATTATTAAATACTAAATCAAAGTACAATTTAGCTTTTTCAGTTCGTAATGTATTAAATGCTACACCTGGAGCCATAATAGATGCTCTGGTTTTATTATCTGTTGAAGACCACTGTTTAGAATTATTTTGAAACGCAGATTTAATTAATGGAAATACCTCATCAAATTTTGTAACAATTTCATTAATGTTGGTGAGTAAGGCCCCTGCTCGTTCTAATGATAATCCTTTAGAATCTAAATTGTTAACATCTCCAGTTAATCCTAAATTATTCATTAGATTAGTTTTGTAATCGATTAACTGTTGTCTTGCTTCTCTAGCGTCTCCACCTTTAGGACCAATATTATCATTAATTGTTTTAATTTGTTTACCACATTTATCTAAAGTACATAATAATCCTTGATTTTTACCTGTTGGTTTAAATGAAATCAATGGAGTATCACCTTCTCCGTATACTGATATTGTCACGATATCGTCATGAGCGTCATTAGTAGTACATATAAACCATATATTCATAAAAGGTATATCTGATTTTGACTTTACAGACTGAGCTAATATTGCGTCTTTCTGGGACGAAGTAATTGCAAAGTCATCCCATCTTGCGGCACCTTTAAATTCTTTATCTAATTGTTCTGAACTTTTTCCTTTAACATTCGAGCCATATTTTTTAGTTAAAATACCATAACCTGGATTTAATAATTCTTTTGGAAATACAGGTTGACTAATAACGAAAGGTATACCTCTATCTTTAATACCTGTATTTAAATTGGCGGTCAGACCACCCTCCATATTATTTAATCTTGTTTCATTTGCAAATACGAAAAATTCGGCGTTTTGACAAGAATGGTTTCTAACTTCAAATCTTATTTTAATTGATGATGGACAATCTTCTACGGGTTTTGATGGTGTTGGAGTTGTTACAGGTTTTGATGGTGTTGGAGTTGTTTTAGGTTGTTCAGTTATAGTAATTGACATGTCCAAATACTGTTCTTGTTGGTATTTATCGTAATATTCAGATGCATTTTTCATTCCTTTACCACAACATGCCTTATATCTTGTTTTACAACCTGCTCTTTGTTCTTCTTCTGTTGAGCCTTCAGGACAGAATTCAGTCCCAACCCAAGCAGTACCACCAATTTTTGGGTCAGCAATTGTATATTGAGGTTGACTTGGTAAAACACCGTTGGGATTAGACTCAGTTTTAACTAATTCACCTAATTTTTTATTTAAGTAATCACGTATTGTTATACCTCTTTGGATTGCCAAAGCCTTTGGAGGTAATGGTTCATTCTTACCTTTAATCGCCCCTTCATTATCAGTATTTGGTATTTGACTCTCACCCGAACTTATTGCAACATTAACTACAAATCTTTCACCAGGTCTATCCAGTAAATATTTTTTTATATTTTGAATTAACGGGTCTAAAAATGGTGCTGCGTATTGTTCACCATAATACCCTGACTCAAATGTAACTTTTTGACTTTGTGTGTATGGTTCAACGGCTTCAGTTAATAAACCATACAATTTTTTAATGTGTCTTCTTTCGTTTTCGGATATTAATAACTTTGCACCCATATTTGTATAAATATATAAACTTAATTAAATTTGTAAAATATATTTTTTAGTTAAGAAAAATCGTGTTATATTTGTAGTATTATAAATAAAAAACTAGCTCAGGTGGCGGAAGAGAGACTAATGCATTAGTCCGATGGATAGACGCTAGGGTAACCTACCCGAGTCAGAAATGACATGAAGGTTCAAGTCCTTCTCTGAGTACAAAAAAAATTTGTGGGGTAAACTATTTCGCCGTATATTTGTGATATGAATAACGAAATAAAGTACATACCTACAAAAGATGCGATTATTGGATACAGTGATTCTAAAATTGCTCAAAGTGAAAGTAATGATTGTGCGGTTAGAGCTATAGCATCTTCGTTTGAAATGCACTATGATGAGGCTCACAAGTTCGTTGCGAAAAATTGGTTTCGTAGAAATCGTGAGGGAACAAGAAACTTCATTGGAGGTATGCGTGGTATGGTTAGTAGAGGAGTTTTGATTAATGGTAAGTCATTTTTCAATTTGGGTGACCAATACGGGCATATGAAATATGATGTTAAAGTTAAAGGTCAGATTGTTAAACGTAGCATGACCACAGGAACTTTCATTAAGAAATTCCCAAAAGGTAGATATCTTGTTGTTGTTCGTGGACACGCCTTCTCAATCATTGATGGTGTTGTTGTTGGAAACACAGAAGATTCTAAAATGAAAAAACGAGTTATTTTGTATTCTTGGGAAGT
>Ga0209768_10000978_pt1 | contig 18571 bp, 19 predicted proteins | sample LauGreSBDMM110SD_3_FD_187564 | JGI IMG/M metagenome (GOLD analysis project Ga0209768, IMG submission 187564) | Freshwater lake microbial communities from Lake Michigan, USA - Sp13.BD.MM110.SD (SPAdes) (version 2) | ecosystem: Environmental > Aquatic > Freshwater > Lake | place: Lake Michigan... | reverse complement strand
GCCTAAGGGTCGTGCATTAGGCGTAGCGCTGATGGAAGGCTATGGCACTTACATGGCTCAAGTTGCTGAAGTATCAGTAACTGGTGGCAATGTAAAAGTACACAAAGTAACCGTTGCTTGTGATGCGGGCCGTATGGTTAACCCTGAAATCGTTCGTCAGCAGCTCGAGTCCGGTATTGTTTACGGTCTCTCCGGCGCACTGTACGGCGAAATCACGCTTAAAGATGGTCAGATCCAACAAAACAACTTCAATGACTTCCGCGTAATTCGTCAAAACGAATCACCAGTTATTGATATCGTTTTAGTTGAAAGCAACGAGAAGCCAGGTGGCGTAGGTGAGCCATCAACTTCATTGATCGGTGCTGCAGTTGGTAACGCAATCTTCACAGCAACTGGTAAGCGCGTACGCGACTTCCCACTCGCTTCGCACTTGAAGAAGGCTTAATTCGCCAAATGCAATAAAGTAGTTCGGTGCTCCCCTCCTTAGTTGGAGGGGAGCATTTTTTATTCAAGTCTGCATTCATTAAAATAAAGTAGTGTGCGTCATTGCATGAAATAAAATGAATGTGCAATAAAGCTTTGATCATCACACCCACATTTAACAGCCAATTATGGACAGCATTGATCTCGAAGTATTAAAAACCTGTGCGCAATGGATCGCTGCGGGTAAACAATGTGAAATGGTTACCGTCATTAAGACCTGGGGTTCTAGTCCAAGGCCTGAAGGTGCCACCTTAGGTATTTGTGAAGATGGTCATGTAGTCGGATCGGTTTCTGGTGGTTGTATTGAAGATGATTTAATTGAACGCGTAAGACAACACGGCATTACACGCACCAAGCCAGAGGTGGTGACCTATGGCATCACGGCGGATGAAGCGCATCGTTTTGGTTTGCCATGTGGTGGCACCATACAATTATCAATAGAGCCCTTACATAGCGAAAGTAAAATCGCTGAACTCATTACACGTCTTGCAAATCATGAATTGATTGCACGTCGTTTAGATTTACAAACTGGAGAAGTCAGCTTAGGTCCTGCTCGTGCCGGTATGAATCTGCAAATTTCTGAAGCAGCACTTACGACCATTCATGGTCCGCGTTGGAGATTACTCATTATTGGTGCTGGACAGTTATCACGCTTCTTAGCGCAGATTGCAGTCGGTATGGATTATTTTGTGACGGTCTGTGATCCGCGTGAAGAATATCGCGAAGGCTGGCATGTCGATGGTGTACAAGTTGTACATGCTATGCCTGATGATCTAGTCATGGAGATGCAATTAGATAGTCGTAGTGCAGTGGTCGCTTTAACGCATGATCCTAAGTTAGATGATTTAGCCTTAATGGAAGCATTGAAATCGGATGCATTCTATGTCGGTGCTATTGGTTCACGTTTAAATGACAGTAAACGTCGCGAGCGTTTACTCGAATTTGATTGTACACCAGAGCAATTAAAAAAATTACATGGCCCTATAGGTTTGTATATCGGTAGCAAAACACCATCTGAAATTGCGATTTCTATTTTGGCTGAATTAACAGCTGTGAAAAATAATATCGCACTGCCTGAAATGATGAGCGTAGGTAAAGCAAAAGAAGCCATGCAATTAGATGCGAGTCCGGATGCATGCTTATATGACCCTGCGCAACGCATTGTCTAATCCCTAGTACAATCTAAATTCTTATGACACATGTTCAAGCTGAACTTGCTGTCAGCTTGCCTTGTTTTAATTTGAGTGACAGATGATGATTCAAACTCCTACCGAACGACCAGATACACCTTGTGTTGCAGTGTGCTCTACTACCTTTGATGATATTTGCAGGGGATGTGGTCGTACCGTAGCTGAAGTCGCAGATTGGGTGTTTATGTCAGACCATCAAAAAGATGTGGTGTGGACACGCATACTTTCCGAAGGCTATCCACGTCGGAATAGTTAAAGATAGTGATTAAAAAATACTAGATGGTGTGAAACGCAATCCAAAAGAAATCCATTGCGACTCACTATTCCCTGAATATTTCTTCCCCGTTGTCGTATCAACTTGTAATAAGTTAGGAATGATGGCAAAACGCACACCACTTTGCCAATAACTACCTGTCGAAGTATCACCAAAGCTTTCAGCAATTAACATCCAACGCAGTGTGGCATTGAACTCAAAACCAATACCCCAAGTCTTTCTCGTTTCTTGTGATGCCTTATCACGCAAGATACCGGGGTTCAAATGCATGATCAAACGATCTTCATTCAGTGGAATAGAAATGGGAATGAAGGCATATTGATTGCCATGCTGATTCGGACCGACTTGAATCGAAGGATGATGCACCATACCGACAGCTAAACCTATGCCTGTTGTGTGCTGATCTAACTTGCGAAATAAAGTCTTCGCTTGATAAACATAATCAGTCGAAGTAGGTGTGGCAACAGCATCAAAGTAAGCACGTCCACCACCAACAGTGAATTCCAAATTCCCCATAGGATTGCAAGCAGGTAGTGCCCATGTTTCTAAGCTGCTTTTATAGGAGCGTGTCCATGTTTCAACTTGACAGCTACCTTCAGTAGTCAGACGCGCGTCATCGGTAACAAAGGGGCGCGCAGCATAAGCGTTCACACTCAAGCCAGGGATCGCGATTAAAAAATAAAAAATAATCCTCTGAGGTGGTTGAGAAGAAAAAATGTACTGAAACATTATTTTTCTTTAGCGATATTGTATTTAATCATAGGAGTGAAATTACACGACTGATCTTCACTCACGAAATGGAGATCGGCAAAACCAGACTTAACATTTTCTTTCGTGTTATCTGAATCAGCAGCAATCGCTAACAAAAATAATTTCGCTTTATCGGTACCAAATAATTTAGCCACATCCGTTTTTACATTCACGCGTTCTTCTATCCATTTGCCAGCATGTGTATTACCAGTTTGCTGCACAATCATTTGCGCACGGCTCGTATAAGCATTTGCTACTTGCATGCCGATTGGATGCTTATTATCCCAAACATAATTAATCGCAGCATCGGGCATATCTTTGCCCCAAATACTGCGTGCAATCTTGAGAGTCGCTTTCGTTGTCAACGACATTACTTCTTCAGGTAATGAGAATGCAAGATAAATACGAGCTGCATAATCATCGCCAGAGCGTTTATGTATATCGGCAGATTTTAATACGTGTTCAACACGCCAACGCCAACAGAGTATAGGTGTGTCATGTAAATCAACCTCTACCTTTCTACCTAGTAGCGCCATACTCGATTCAGCGCGTGCTTCTACCGCAGCAAGTCCATCCCATTCTTTCACACTATAGTTTGTTGGCGGTGCAGATTTATCGAAGCGGATTAACTGCCAAGGAGGTGGGGCACTGGAGTGCGTAGCATCAAATCGACCGATCGCATTTTCAGCAGCCACGCAATTTGTGTGCAGGATAAATAAGCCTAAGCACAACAACCAACAGCAAGCAGCGCGGTAGCAGAGGTTTTTAGGACTTAATACACGCATTATCTTGAATTTCAATCACCACAGCTTGTGAATCTGAAAAAACTAAAACAGGTTGCTTGAATTTTTCTAGATCTTCTAAATTACTGACAAAAAAATCCTGACTCAGTGAAGAATAAATCTGGGTGATTAATTGCTTGGCAATGGTTATGGGCACAGCAAAATAATGCATGCCTAGAGTTTCCCCAATTTTTTTACATTCCACTTTCGCCTGTAAGCTCGAGCGAACTAAGGTACCAATATAGTCGCGCTTACTAATCGCAAAAAATAGCGTACCCGGCTCTGGCTTAGTTTGACGCAGATAATGTTCTAAATCATTGACATAAGTTGCTTGCATCATAGTCTCCAACATTATTATGTTTCAAATGCTAGGGCTAAAATATGAAGGCATGATGACGGGGCATGCTGCTAGAGCAAGTAAGCAGCATTAGCATGGTAAAGCAGCAACTATAAGAAGAAAAAAATAGCTGTGTTAAGCCTCAAAGATTGTCAAATAAGTAAGCCGTTTCTCAGTCATTGTCATGTCATAATCTTTGCATAAAGTCCGTTCTGTGAATTTATCCGCTGTCCCCACCCATCCCAAGACACTCCAGACTATGAGCGAAAACAACACGCATATGGAAGCGGCTCTGCAAATGAACAGATCGACTAGTTCTAAGCTGCCCGACTTTATCTTCCATAAAATTACTTTCTCATTTGCATTGCTGGTCTTGCTAGTGCTAGCGGGAATCATTGTTTCACTTATCATCAGCGCTTGGCCAGCTTTTGAGCATTTTGGGCCGGGTTTTATCACGCGTGTAGAGTGGGATCCAATTAATAATGAATATGGTGCGTTAATTGCAATTGCAGGTACCTTGATTACTTCTTTTATCGCCCTGTTGATTGCCTTTCCAGTCAGTTTTGGTATTGCTTTATTTTTAACGGAAATCTGCCCCAACTGGCTCAAGCGTCCCTTAGGTACCTCGGTAGAGTTATTAGCAGGTGTGCCTAGTATCATTTACGGTATGTGGGGCATGTTTGTCTTTGCGCCATTTATGTCGGATCACATACAACCACTGTTGCAAAATACCCTAGGCAATGTGCCCGTCATAGGCGAATTATTTCAAGGACCTATGATGGGAATAGGCATGCTTACTGCGGGCATTATTCTCTCCATCATGATCATCCCATTCATTGCAGCTGTGATGCGCGATGTATTCGAAACCTGCCCTGCAGTATTAAAAGAATCGGCTTATGCAATAGGTTGTACAAAGTGGGAAGTGATGCGCAAAATTGTTTTGCCTTACACCCGCATTGGTGTAGTGGGTGGTGTCATGTTAGGACTGGGTCGTGCACTCGGTGAAACCATGGCCATTACCTTTGTGATTGGGAATGCACACAAACTATCTTGGTCTTTATTCGCAGCTGGTAACAGTATTGCTTCAACGCTGGCGAATGAATTCGCAGAGGCAGATTCAACATTACATATCTCATCTCTGTTCGCATTGGGTTTGATTCTGTTTGTGATTACATTCATCGTATTAGCAGCAGCAAAAGTCATGCTGTCACGTATGTCCCAAGGTGAAGGTAGTAAATAATGAGCCAAAATCTAGAAATTTCTAATAATGATATTTACACCCGTCGTCTTTGGCAGCACAGGGTAGGTATTAGCTTGTCCGTGTTTGCGATGGCAACCGGTATATTTTTCTTGCTTTGGATACTGTCAGTGTTAGTCATCAATGGCTTAGGCGCGATTGATCTTGCTATCTTTACGAACACTACGCCGGCACCAGGTAGTGAAGGTGGTGGTTTATTCAATCCTATTGTAGGTAGTTTATTAATGGTGGGAGTAGCAATATTCATAAGCACACCCATCGGTATTTTTGCAGGCGTTTATCTTGCTGAATATGGTGAAGAAAGTCGTTTCGCGCAAATCACGCGCTTCGTCACCGATGTGATGTTGTCAGCCCCTTCAATTGTGCTCGGCTTGTTTGTGTATGCATTATATGTCGCACAAGTTAGGCATTTTTCTGGTTGGGCAGGCAGCTTTGCAATTGCTTTAATTGCAATTCCTGTCGTTGTACGCACCACTGACAATATGTTGGGTTTGGTACCTAGTAGTTTGCGTGAAGCGGCATTTGCGCTGGGTGCGCCACGTTGGAAGGTGGCGACTATGGTCAGACTGCGTGCTGTCAAAGCGGGTGTATTGACCGGTATTTTACTGGCTGTTGCGCGTATCTCAGGTGAGACAGCGCCATTATTATTCACTGCCTTGAATAATCAGTTTTACAGCAGTGACATGAATGCGCCGATGGCGAATTTACCAGTTGTGATTTTCCAGTTTGCGATGAGTCCTTATGACAACTGGCGTGAATTAGCATGGGGCGGAGCTTTAATAATTACCTTTAGTGTGTTGGGATTAAATATTCTGTCCCGCATTCTGGTTAAAACGACTAAAAATTAAAAGTGAATGGGAACACAGTGATGATGACTGAACAATCTCAGGCAAGTCTAACCGCAGAAAATCTACCGGTTACCATACAGGTAGCGGGACTCAACTTTTTTTATGGATCATTTCAGGGATTAAAAGATATTAATCTCGACATCTATGAAAAGAAAGTTACCGCTTTCATTGGACCTTCTGGCTGCGGCAAATCGACTTTGTTGCGTACCTTAAATCGTATGTATGACCTCTATCCAGGTCAACGTGCGGTAGGTGATATTCGCTACGGCGGGCGTAATATTCTTGACGCCAATGTAGATGTAAATATTTTACGCGCGAAAATCGGTATGGTGTTTCAAAAGCCAACGCCATTTCCTATGTCGATTTATGAAAATATTGCCTTTGGTGTAAACCTCTATGAAAACCTCTCCAAAGGTGAAATGGATGAGCGTGTAGAATGGGCTATAAATAAAGCCGCGCTGTGGAATGAAGTTAAAGATAAACTAAATAAAAGCGGTTTATCACTCTCCGGTGGTCAGCAACAGCGCTTATGCATTGCGCGTGCTGTTGCAGTGAAGCCGGATGTGCTATTACTAGATGAACCGACTTCAGCGTTGGATCCAATTTCCACTGTTAAAATCGAAGAACTGATTAGTGAGTTAAAAGAAGACTACACTATTACCATCGTCACACATAATATGCAGCAAGCGGCGCGTTGTTCCGACTTTACTGCTTATATGTATCTAGGTGAGTTAGTGGAATTTGGTGAGACAGATAGCATATTTATTAACCCAGTAAAAAAAGAGACTCAGGATTACATTACGGGTCGCTTTGGTTAATTGCTAAAAATATTATTGATCGGAGAGCATAATGCCATCAGAACATTCATCAAAACAATATGAGCTAGATTTGGAATCCATACGCTCCAAGGTATTACTCATGGGTGGTATAGTTGAAAAACAGTTTCAAGATGCGATAGTTTGTTTTCGTACACTGAATTTGCAAGAGGCAGATCGCATTATTGCGGCTGATCTCGAAGTCAATAAAATGGAAGTAGATTTAGATGATCAATGTAGTCATTTGATCGTCAAGCGTCAGCCTGCAGCCAATGATTTACGGACTGTGATGGCGACCATCAAAGCTATTACAGACTTAGAGCGTGTTGGTGATGAAGCGACCAAAATTGCTCGTGCTGCACGTGCCATGCATCAGCGTGGATTAACACCGATTGCGCATGAAGAAATCGTAAGAGTGATGGCTGTGACTGCAGGTGAAATGCTGCATGGTGCACTCGATTCTTTTGCGCGCTTAGATGAAAAACAAGCGACACGCTTAATTGTTCGTGATGAAATGATTGATTCTGAGTTCCGTTCCGTCATGCGTAATGTCATCACCTTCATGATGGAAGATCCCCGTACTATTTCTGCTTCGCTAGACACTTTGTGGGTAGCAAAAGCGATTGAGCGTATTGGCGATCATGCGAAAAACATAGCAGAATACGTGGTCTACATCGTTGAAGGTAAAGACATACGCCATACCGACTATGCAGCCAACAAACAATCTGAACTTTCTTGATTGTTGATGAAGTAGCGTGTCTACACCAAAAATTTTAATAGTTGAAGACGAACTAGCAATTGTAGAGCTAGTTCGTTTCACATTGAAATCAGCTGGTTGGGAATCGGATGTCGTTCATACGACTGCTGATGCTTGGGAACACTTGCAGCAACATAGACCTCAATTGATTTTGTTGGATTGGATGCTGCCTGATCAATCAGGTCTTAAACTTCTTGCGCGCATACGTTCTGATCGTAACTTCAGTAGTTTGCCCGTCATCATGCTGACAGCTAAAGGCATGGAAGAAGACAAGGTTGCCGGTTTAGATCAAGGCGCTGATGATTACATCACCAAGCCATTCTCACCACGTGAACTGACTGCACGTATCAAAGCCGTCATTCGACGAAAAATGCCAGAGCATGCTGAGATGGCAATGACTGCTGGTCCCCTAGAGCTTGATCCAGTTAGTTGTCGTGTCTTTGTGCAAGGCAATCAAGTCGAGATAGGTCATGCTGAATTTAAACTTTTAAAATTCCTGATCGCTCATCCCGAGCGCGTATTCTCCCGCAGTCAACTACTGGACAAAGTCTGGGGTGATCATGTGGTGCTGGAAGAACGTACCGTTGACGTGCATATTTTGCGTTTGCGTAAAGCCTTAGGTGAAGCAGAATTCCTCATAAAGACCATTCGTAGTGTAGGCTACATGCTTTCTGAGAAATAAGTCGATTTTCCTATCATGAGTCCACGATCTTTATTCTGGATTCCAGTCATCTTAAGACTACTGTTGGTTGCCTTTGCCATGGGTTTGGGTTGGGTTTGGTGGGGTTCAACAGCAGCATTTGTGATTGGTTTCATTGCCGTTCTGGGCTTGGCCTTAATTCAGCTTCAATATCTTTATCAGCTCTCGCTGTGGCTGGAAAATCCTGATCAAATTAAATTAGTCGATGGCTTTGGTGCGTGGACGGATATATTTGCACGTCTTTATCGATTGCGTCGTGAAGATCAAAAAAACCGCAATGATTTAGCGGAATGGTTGTCGCGCTTTAGGCAAGCCATGAGCTTATTGCCGGATGGCGTAGTCATCATGGATGATGTGTTATTTCTTGAGTGGTGTAATCCACTTGCAGAAAAACACTTACGCTTAAATTTAGATCGTGACAAAGGCATGCGTGTCACTAACTTGATACGCAGCCCTGAATTTATTGACTACATCATCTTAGGGAAATATGAAAAACCCTTAAGCATGACCTTGGGTGAACGCAAACTCATTATTCATCTGATTCCCTTTGAACAGAGTAGACAAATTTTAGTCACGCATGATGTGACAGATGCTGATCGATTAGATCAAACACGACGCGATTTCATTGCTAATGCATCGCATGAACTGCGTACACCACTGACTGTCATTAATGGCTTTTTAGAGATTGCAGCCTCCCAGCCAGATTTGGATCTAGAAACCAGAATTCAGCATTTAAATCTGATGACAGCTCAAGGTAAGCGTATGCAAAATTTGGTGGAAGACATGCTGTCTTTAACTAGACTGGAAGCTATAGATCATCCTGTGCGTCCTGAGTTAGTTAAAGTCGAAATGTTATTGCAGCAGATACAGCGTGACAGCATAGCTCTCTCTAGTGGGCGACATGAGATTACATTGAGAGTTGATGGTCCTGATCTCATGGGTAGTAGTGATGAATTGCATAGTGCCTTTGCCAATCTTGTCACTAATGCAGTGCGTTATACGCCGGATGGTGGAAAGATCGACATCATCTGGGAAAATCATATAGATGGACCACGATTTATCGTGCGTGATAATGGTATCGGCATACGGCCTGAACACATTGTTCGTTTGACTGAACGTTTTTATCGTGTCGATAAAGGACGCTCGCGTGAGACACAAGGAACAGGTTTAGGTTTAGCGATCGTAAAGCATGTCTTATTACGACATCAAGCGCAATTAACCATCGATTCAGAAGTAGGGCAGGGTAGTGCATTCATCGTGCAATTTCCCCAGAAGTTAGTCATCACCGATCAGTCATTTATTCCATCATCTATTTAAAGACATAAGTTTTTGACGAACGACGCCGCTACGCTAATCGTTCCTAATAAATAAAATCAATAACACCGTAGGGACGATTAGCGTAGCGTAATCGTCCGTTCATATGCTGATTAAGCGTATCAATATTTAAAATCGTCTGTTTCTAAACCATGTTCTTTATATTTGTATTTCAACGGATATGTTTGACGAACGATTACGCTACGCTAATCGTTCCTACTAATTAAAATTAATTGACCATAAAAAAACGGACCCGAAGGTCCGTTTTTATTTACAACTAATTCAATTACCAAATTGCTTTGCCGCTTGGATCTTTCAACTGAGATTTCCAGTTGTCTTGGATCAGCTTAACAACTGCTGGTGGCATTGGAACGTAGTCAAGTTCTGACGCCATGCCGCTACCATTTTTGAAAGACCAGTCAAAGAACTTCAATACTGCACGACCAGTTAAGCCATCAGCTTGTGATTTGTGCATGATGATGAATGAAGCACCAGTTGCTGGCCAGCTTGCTTTACCAGGTTGATTGGTCAATACTAAATACATACCAGGTGCTGAAGACCAGTCACCATTTGCCGCTGCTGCTTTAAAGGATTCATCATCAGGCAGAACAAATTGTCCGTCCATGTTCTTCAATTGAGCGTAAACAATTTTGTTTTTCTTAGCATACGCGTATTCAACATAGCCAAATGCGCCTTTGATACGTTGGACGTTAGCTGCAACACCTTCGTTACCCTTGCCGCCTACGCCGGTTGGCCATTTAACAGCAGTGCCTGAACCAACGGTTGCTTTAAAGTCTGCATTAGCTTTCGACAGATAGTCAGTCCATAAGAATGTGGTGCCTGAACCGTCAGCGCGATGTACTACAGTGATAGCTAAAGCAGGTAAGTTTGCGTTAGGATTCAAAGCGGTGATTTCTGGAGCATTCCACTTTGTGATTTTACCGAGATGAATTGCTGAAATGACATCAGCTGTCAATTTTAATTGACCAGGTGCGATGCCATCGAGATTCATAACTGGAACAACACCACCGATAATTGCTGGGAACTGCATCAAACCTTCTTTTTCCAGTTCTTCAAGCTTTAAAGGCATATCGGAAGCACCGAAATCCACGGTTTTAGCTTTGATTTGCCTAATGCCACCGCCAGAACCGATAGACTGGTAGTTTAAGCCAATGCCAGTTGCAGCATTGTAAGCTTCAGCCCATTTAGAATAAATTGGGTAAGGAAAAGTAGCACCAGCACCAGTTAAATCGGCTGCGTGGGCTGTTAGAGAAAGTACAATAGTAGACGCGGCAAGTGCAACGCCAGAAATAATGCGCTTGGTTAGCATGGGAGCTCCTTAACGTTAAACGAATGAAACAACGTGCAATATATAGAGCTATTGTTTCAAGACAATTACATTGTCAGGAACTAGTCAGATTAAGAAAATATTGTCTGTAATGAAACTGTCATTTAGACAACCTACACTCCGAAAAAAATTAGCAATCCATTCAAGGATGGTGGCATGAGTCAGACTAATCAAGCTGATAAAGAATTTGGCAAGCCCGCGGTTGATACGCGCTTTCTGAATCGTGAACTGTCACAAATTGCGTTTAATCGTCGCGTGCTTGCGCAGGCAGAAGATCCCTCCATTCCTTTATTAGAACGTCTACGCTATCTGTGTATCGTCAGTAGCAACCTCGATGAATTTTTTGAAGTACGTATTGCCAGTTTAATGGCAAGAAACCGTCATCAAACAGGTTCAAAACAAACTAGCTTTAAAAAAGATCTCGAAGGTATGAGTCCTGTATGTCATGCCTTAGTTCGACGTCAGTATGCCGTGCTTAATGAATCGATATTGCCAGCCCTAGCAAAAGAGGGTGTGCTGTTATTGCGCCATCATGAGCGCGATGCTGCACAGCGTGCTTGGGTTAAGGAATATTTTGAAAACGAAGTACGTCCCTTACTCACGCCCATCGTATTAGACCCGTCGCATCCGTTTCCACAAATCGTCAATAAAAGTTTAAATTTCATTGTGGAGTTAGCGGGTAAAGACGCATTTGGTCGCAGCTCTTCCATAGCTGTAATGAAAGCACCACGTGTTTTACCGCGCATCATACGACTACCTGATACTAATACTGATGGAAAGATAGTTTTCTGTTTACTGTCCTCGATTATTCACGCACATATAGAAGATATTTTTCCAGGACGGGAAGTGATATCTTATTCTCAATTTCGCGTGACACGCGATAGTGATTTATGGGTAGATGAAGAAGAGGTAAAAAATTTACGTCAAGCTTTAAAGGGTGAATTACAAACTAGACAGTTCGGATTTGGTGTCAGATTAGAAGTAGCGCAAAATTGTCCGGCACATTTAGCGCAATTATTATTATCTCAATTTAATATCGATGCTGACTTCTTATATCCAGTTGATGGGCCGGTCAATCTGGTTCGCTTAAATGAGTTAATTGACTATGTTTCTAAGCCTGCACTGCGCTTCGAAACATTTAATCAAAAAAATGCCTTACCTACCCAGTCGCAAAATATCTTCAACCTCATCGCTAAAAAAGATATTTTATTACATCACCCATTTGAATCATTTCAACCATTGGTCGATTTTATGTATGCCGCTGCCTATGATGCACAGGTAGTCGCTATTAAGCAGACGATTTATCGCACTGGTATGAATTCCGATTTAATGGAAGCCTTGATTGCTGCTACTAGAAATGGCAAAGAAGTGACAGTCATTGTGGAATTAATGGCGCGCTTTGATGAAGAAGCAAACATTAATTGGGCCGATCGATTAGAGCAGGTAGGCGCACAAGTTTTATATGGCGTAGTAGGATTAAAGACCCACGCAAAAATGGCTTTGGTGATTCGCCGTGAAGGTAAACAACTGCGTTTTTATGCCCATCTTGGTACAGGTAATTATCATCCCACCACCACCAAGTTTTATACCGACTTTGGTTTATTGACGGCGAATCAAGAATTAGCGCAAGAAGTCAATGAAGTCTTTATAAACTTAACCAGTTTAACTAAGCCCAAAAAACTCAATCATTTATGGGTAGCACCATTTGATGTACAAAAAGAATTAGTCAAAGCGATTAAACATGAAACCACCATCGCAAGCGCAGGCGGAGCGGGAAGAATCATCGCTAAGATGAATGGCTTGCTGGATGAGTCCGTTATCGAAGCTTTATATGAAGCTTCACAGGCTGGTGTCAAGATTGATCTGATTGTGCGTGGTGCTTGTGCCTTGCGTCCTGGAGTGGCGGGACTTTCGCAGAATATTCGTGTTATCTCTGTGGTAGGTCGTTTTTTAGAGCATAGCCGTATTTTTTATTTCTTAAATGGAGAAAAGAATCAGCTCTATTTATCGAGTGCAGATTGGATGAACAGAAATCTATTTAGACGCATAGAAGTTGTGTTTCCTGTCTTGGATAAAACTCTCAAAAAACGCATCATGCAAGAAGGTTTACTGCCTTATCTCAAGGATAATTTAAATGCTTGGGAATTGCGTTCCGATGGTCAGTATTATCGTAAACAGCCGCGTAATCCAGAACGAGGAATGAATGCGCAGTTAAGCTTAATGCAAAAGATAGGAGCTTAAGTGGATTTAATTATATGGCGTCATGCTCAAGCAGAAGAAGGGGAGAACGATTTTGATCGGCCCTTAACAGCGCATGGTCGTAGACAAGCTACGAAGATGGCAGCGTGGTTAGATCGTAGCTTACCCAGTGGTTGTCGTATCTTGTGTAGTCCAACAGTGCGCACAGTACAAACAGCAGAAGCATTACAAAGAAAATTTAAAATCGTTGACAGTATTAATCCAGCCGCCACAGCGCACGATGTATTAGAAGCAGCGGGTTGGCCGAGCGCTAAGGTGCCAGTAATGGTGATAGGACATCAACCATGGTGTGGTCAAGTTGCTTCGCTGTTGTTAACCGGTGAAATTAAATATTGGACTGTTAGAAAATCCAATGCATGGTGGATTTCTACGCGGGATAAAGAAGATGGAAACCAACTTTATTTGCGTGCCGTGTTATCACCTGAGTTTTTTCTAGATTAATTTTGCGTCTCAGGGTTGAAAAGAAAACCAGAGTAATCCCAAACCAAGCGGTGAAAAAATCCAGTATTCAACTGGTGCGCCGAACACCCAGTTCTTATGCCAATCTGCATGTAATTTAGAAAAACGTTTAAAGCCAAATGCAGGATTGAGTACAAACCACAGAAAATCTTCTGTCACCCAAAAAATCATAATACTGGCGAGTGCACGTATTTCAAGATTGAGCGTAAATTCGCCACTAAAGAACAGCGGGAAGTGAAAAAATAATGCAACGAGTGAAAAAGCCCAAGCATGATAACCCGTCATTGCACGACCACCCCAGAACCAATCGAGTGCCCAGTGTTCTTCTATGCGCCAAGTAGGCAAGCTGGTCGCCCAACCTGCATCACCTTCAATCGCGATTTCTAATTTTGCAAAGAAAAATCCCAACAACATCACAAACAATAAAGTCATTAGCATCATGTATCTCACACACCTCGTGATGTTGGCGCTTGTGCCAGATGGCCTATCACATGCTGCATGACGACCTTAGCGGCATCGGGTTTGGCTAATGCTCTTGCACGGATTTTCATTTGATTAAATTTTTCTTCATTCGCGAGTAATTGTTGAGTGCGATATAACAAGGCATCCGCATCATCAGCACGGATCGCCACACCTTCTTGAAGTAAGACCGCTGCGTTACGTTCTTCTTGCCCTGGGATAGGATTGATTAACACCATAGGCAAACCCATCACTAAACATTCCGAAGTACTTAAACCACCGGGTTTAGTAATCACAAGATCTGCACAAGCCATTAAGGCATCGACTTCTTGCGTAAAGCCGATAGGAAAAAGTCGATTAGGATGAAGTAAGGCAATCGCTTGTAGCGCTTGATATAAATCTTCATTTTTACCCGCTAAAACAATGAGCTGACATTCTTTATTCGCAGCGAGTAATTTCTTAGCAATGGTTTCCATATCACCTACGCCTGCACCGCCACCCATCATCAGTATGGTTTGACGTTGTGCATCTAATCCAAAGCGATGCGCACACATACGGCGATCAGGTGCAGAGCGAAATCCCGGCATGACAGGAATACCTGAGACGATAATTTGATGCGTTGGTATGCCGTGGCATTCTAAGCGGTAGGCAAGTTCTTGACTGGCGACAAAGTAGCCGTTTAATCCGGCATGCACCCACATATGGTGTAAATCAAAGTCGGTGACTTGTACCCACACATCACATGTGATTTCACCGCGCTTTTTTGCAGCTGCTAATAATTCAGCTGGCAGAAAATGGGTGCAGATAATAGCGTCAGGTGAGAAGCGTTTGATTTCAGAAATTAAACTACGTGCACATTGGCGTTCTAGTAAACGGCGTGCAAAATCCACCCAACTGCCTGAACGATCGCGATCAGTTTTTCTGTAAAGCCAACCCCAGACTTCAGGAAATTGATTGGCAAGATTGAGATACCAATCTGTATACACTTTACGAAAAGCAGCCGGCACGAATTGCATCACATCGCTATGCACGACTTTGGTAGTGGGATTGCATTTCTCTGCATGCGCTGTGATGGCTTGTGCAGCACGCACATGGCCATTCCCAGCTGAGACACTCAAAATCAAAATGCTTGGTTGATGTGCAGACGTCTTAGCTGAAGCAGTCTTAGATGTTGTAAGACTTTCTTCATTTGCGATAGTTTCAAAACTAGAATTAGCCAGCGAAATCATGCAGGTTGGTCGACAAATTCTAAGGTTTCTTCTTCTTCACTAGTATCGAATTGGAGTTTTTCCCAACGCAGCATAATTTCGCGCCAATCAACTAATCTCAATTCACCTAATTTATCTTCTACTAATGCGGAAAGACTTTCTACCCAGTCGCCATCATTACAGTAAAGAATGCCATCAATATCACGAATTTCTGGTTTATGAATATGGCCACAAATCACGCCATCCAAACCTTGCTTACGTGCTTCTGCTGCTAAGGCATCTTCAAATGAAGTGATATAGCTGACTGCATTTTTAACTTTGAGCTTGAGATATTGAGACAGTGACCAATAAGGTAAACCTGCACGCGCACGCCATGCATTAAACACCTGATTGAATTTTAAAATCATGGTGTAAAGAGAGTCACCAAGATAGGCCAACCATTTTGCACAAGCGATTACGCCATCAAAACGATCGCCATGTAATACCAGCATACGTTTGCCATTAGCTGTCGTGTGTATCAGTTCATCACGGATCTTAATGCCACCAAAATCTAAGCCGATAAATTGACGCACTGCTTCATCATGATTACCCGGTACAAAAATCACCTTCGTACCCTTTTTAGCTTTTTTCATGACCAGTTGCACCACATCATTATGGGTTTGATGCCAGTACCAACGACGCTTTAATTGCCAGCCATCGACGATGTCGCCGACTAAATAAAGTTTATCGGATTCGGTTGCTTTTAAAAATTCAAGTAACCTCTTTGCTTGACAGCCGCTTGTGCCTAAATGGATATCAGAAATCCAAATGGTACGAAAATGAATAGGCTTTGCTTTTTTTTCTTTTTCTTTTTTAGTACGCTTAACTCCACTTAATGGGATGCGTGCGTTCATGCTGCTTCCTTTTCTTTTAAATAATGACGTGCATAACGGCTATCTAATCTTGCTAGTGGCAGCATCATGAATAAGTCTGCGCTATGGAAATCAGGATCCCATGCTGGATCGCCACAGACCCAAGCCCCGCTTTTTAAATAACCCTTAATCAGGGGTGGCATGTTTACTCCAGCGATGACCGCTTCATCATGCAAGGGGAAGGCAAGACGTGGCTGAACTTTATATTCAGATGGTGCAAGTTGTGTTTCTTGTAAATTACGTACGATGGAATTAATCGTGTTGCCACCATCAGCTAGGCTCACGCTAGCGCATCCGATTAAATATTCAGATTGATATTTGCGCATACAAGAAGCAAGACCTGCCCATAACATCATGATGACACCACCTTGACGATAATCAGGATGGATACAAGCTCTGCCAGCTTCGGTAATACGTGGCCTGAGATGATTTAAACGCGATAAATCAAATTCTTTTTCGGAGTAAAAACCGCCGATTTTATCGGCGGCGGCGGGAGAAAGAACGCGGTAAGTACCGACGATTTTTAGAGACTGGTTGTCTCTAACGATGAGATGATCACAGTAATCATCATATTCATCTTTATCTAAGCCTTCAGTATTAGCTAGAGACGACAGGCCCATGGCCTCAACAAATACTTTGTAACGTAGTCTCTGAACTTCACGGATTTCCTCTGGAGTTCCTGCGAGACTTAAACTTAATTTTGGAAAGCTGGGTGCTGAATCGGCTGCCACATTTATTATGCGCATCGGTTTCCCCTGTTTATCTAATAATTGGTCGAATGTTACCGAATGAATAATGCAACTAAATGACAGAACTATTTCAACTTAATGACAAGTTTTATCTCGGTGTGAGAAGAGGGCAGATGCAATGGAGAGGGATGTAAAAAAAGCAGCATTACTGTTAAACTATTTTGTCTGAATGGAATGCGTTGTTTGAAGTTTTAAACTAACTTAATTTTTTTATAATTAAACTTAATAAACGGACGATTAAGCTACGCTAATCGTCCCTACGATTCTATTTTTTCAACTTTATATTAACGGAGCTGCAAATAATTTTTTTGTAGGGATGATTAGCGAAGCGTAATCATCCGAGACAAGATGCAAAATTGTTATAAAAGGTGGGCGCAATACATTACGCCCTTCTTTACAAATCCATATAACTCGGGATCTCATGAATAATCAACACTTTGAAATCAGTGAATTTAAAAGTAAAAGCGGCGTAAAACGAATTTTCTCTGCGTTTTTTTATTCTATTGATGGATTTCGCACAGCATGGAAATTCGAGCATGCGTTTCGTCAGGAATTAATGATCGCCATTCCTGGCATTATCATCGCTGTGCTGATGCCTGTGACAGGATTAGAGCGGATTGCACTCATTGCGGTGTTGGTTCAAGTATTAATTATTGAGTTATTAAATTCTGCGATTGAAGCAGTTGTTGATCGTGTCTCGCTAGATAAAAATCCTTTATCTAAAAACGCAAAAGATCTAGGCAGCGCTGCAGTTATGTTGGCTTTTTTCTTGGCAATCGCAACTTGGGCTGTGATTGTTGTGCCACTCGTCATGAAATAATGTGCGCTTTAGAGCGGTGCGATCAAAACATACTCGCACCACTCTCTTGGTTGTATTTCCTCTTAGATTTTTGCCGCAATTAAATCCGCACCTATCAAGCCACCATCATCTTTGGTAATCACGATAGTAGCTGAACGTGGTCTCGCATTGCCACCTTGTGGCCAGTGACTCAACCATGTACTAGGATCAGCCAAAGTAAAGTTCTTGCCCTTGGTTGTTTCCCCTGGATGTTGAACATTCACAAACAAAGCACGACCATCGGGCGATTCTGCTAATCCTGTGATTTCACAATCAACTGGTCCCACTAAAAAACGTTTCAAGGTAGTGGCTTCTGCAGGTGCACCTATATAAGTTTTTACTGAGCGTTCTTGTTCACCTTCATGATTACTCACGACTTTGGATGCACCATCGCCTACTTTGCCAGGGATAGCAGCTAACAACATGCAGTTGGTCACATCTTCATAAGCTGAGTCATCGGTTTCTATCCACAGCAAACCGCTTTTTGCAAACCATAAGCCATCGGGGCTAGAGAAGTCATTGTCCGCAGTGAGTGCGGAGAGATTGATATTTTCTTTATCAGCAGTGGAGCGTGCAGCGAATAGAAACACATCCCATTTGAATTGCAAAGCATGGCCATGACCTTGCTCTTCAGCCCAACGAATAATGTGGCCATTCGCGTTCCCTTTTTGCGCGACGCCTTTTTTGGGATCAATATAAAAACGTGGATTGGCTGCATCCACTTTATCCAGTGCGCGCGATGGATTGTAGGTCAGTGTCATATACACTTCACCAGTGCGCGGATTGACTGCGCCCCATTCAGGTCTATCCATCTTGGTTGCACCTACTGCAT
>Ga0209768_10000977_pt1 | contig 18571 bp, 15 predicted proteins | sample LauGreSBDMM110SD_3_FD_187564 | JGI IMG/M metagenome (GOLD analysis project Ga0209768, IMG submission 187564) | Freshwater lake microbial communities from Lake Michigan, USA - Sp13.BD.MM110.SD (SPAdes) (version 2) | ecosystem: Environmental > Aquatic > Freshwater > Lake | place: Lake Michigan... | reverse complement strand
GCTCAAGCCCGTAACGCCATGCTGCATATCTATACACACCGCATCAAAACCTTGTCTGGCCATTATTTCAGCTGTAAAGGTATTGGCGATGGAGATCCATCCCAAGGTAACAGGCTTGCCTTGGGCCCATAGTTGCTTAATTTTGTTGGGTTTCATTTTGATTACTTTTTGTGACCTGCGTTAAGTCCGCTACCTTGTAAAGAGTGTCTACAAAATTTGGAGAATGCAAAATTCAATTAAGTTTCTGTGTGGTGGCTTACACAGACGTCTGATCATTCAACTGTAATTTTTTCATCCTTGACGATTTTGGCCATAGCGGGAATTTCAGCTTTCAGCCAGCTGCTGAATTGATCAGCTGACATATTGTTTGGCTCAGCTCCCAAAACGACCAACCGTTCCTTGATATCTGGCAGTGCCACAATTCGCGCAACTTCGGCATTGAGCTTATCCACAATGGCCTTGGGCGTACCAGCAGGCGCCAACAAACCTTGCCAGCTACCGGTCAGGAAACCGGGCAGAGTTTCACCAACCGTGGGGGTGTCTCCCAACTGCGAGTTGCGCTTAGCACTGGAAACCGCCAGTAACTTTATCTTGCCTGATTTGACATGCGGGTAACTGGCCACCATGCCATTGAAGGTTACATCAACTTGCCCGCCAATCAAGTCGGTCAAGGCTTGCGCCCCGCCTTTGTAAGGTACATAACCCCATTGAATGCCGCTGCGCTGAGCAAAAATAACACCTGCTAGGTGGGGTGCACTACCCATGCCAGAGGAAGCAGCAAAATTGACTTTGCCGTTTTGAGCTTTGGCATAAGCCACCAATTCACTGATACTGTTTGCAGGAATTTTAGTGCTGACTAGCAATAGGTGAGGGGAGTAGCCAACCATGGCCACCGGAGCAAAATCGGTCAACACGTTAAAGGGAAGTTTGTAAAGTGCAGGACTGATAACCAGGTTGCCTACATCCATCAACACCAATGTATAGCCATCTGGAGCAGACTTTGCACCTGCATCGGCACCTAGATTACCGTTAGCGCCTGGACGGTTCTCAATCACCACCGACTGTCCCCATGCTTCGGTCATTTTTTGACCTAACAACCGAGCAAGAACGTCCGAGGTTCCACCAGCAGGAAAAGGAATAATGATTTTTATAGGCTTGCTGGGGTAGGCGCCCGCGCCGCTTTGGGCCATAGCAGGCATTGCCATAACGAGCCAAAGTGCGGTCATGCCGCAAGTGATAAGTTTGAACATAAGAAGTCCTAGTTAAGTGGTTTGGCGAAGTAGATGGTAGATTTTGAATCAGCAGTCAATCAATGACAAAGGGGCAAACCCTCGGGCAACAACTAGTAGAAGGTTGGCCTGATAGCTGGATTTAGCAGCGACCATGCAACGCTGACAATTTTGTGAATATCGCTCCAACAATCTTTTCTATCAACTATCCCAAGGGAACTTAATCCTGCGGGCCGAGCCGCTCAATTAGGGTTGCCAGTTCGGCATACTCGAATGGCGTTACGTCAGACAGCGGAGGGCGTACACGGCCAGCGCTGCGTCCGACGATGTCCGCCCCAGCCTTAATCATGCTTACAGCGTAGCCAGGCTGACGCGAGCGCAGCAGTCCGTAAGGTACTAGGAAGTCGCGAGTGAACTGTTGAACTGCTGCATGATCATCGGCCAAGATCGCCCGGTTGAAGTCCATTGCACTTCGGGGGATGAAATTGAAGATAGCTGACGAATAAACTGAAATGCCCATTCCACCGTAAGCGCCGGCGAAAATCTCGGCTGTTGGCATCCCGTTGATATAGGCCAAACGGTCGCCAAGCAGGGCTTTGATTTTGAGAATCTCTTCAATGTCTCCGACACCGTCCTTAAATCCGATAAGGTTTGGGCAATCGTCGGCGATCTGCTGAAGCGTTTCCGCTTTGAGGCGCATATTGGCACGGTTATAGACGACCACACCAAGTCGAGTCGAGCGGCAAACCGCAGTGATGTGATCCTTCAAGCCTTGCTGGGAGGACTCCGTTAGATAAGGCGGAAGCAGCAGAAGACCATCGGCGCCAAGTTGCTGCGCCTCACTGGCGAGGGCGATGGCCATCTTGGTGCCATAACCGGTAGCGGCAATGATCGGCACAGCGTTGCGGGAGCTGGCCACCGCCTGTGCCACCACAGCGCAATATTCAGGGGCTGTGAGCGAGAAGAATTCACCCGCACCGCCAGCGGCGAAAAGAGCCTGCGCGCCGTAGCTGCCGAGCCACTCGATGCGATTGGCGAATGAAGTGGCGTCGAATTCGCCAGCGACATCGAAGTCGGTTAGAGGAAACGAGAGCAGCCCTGAGGCCAAGCAGCTCTTAAGTGCTTCTGGGTTACGAGTGGTTTCCATTTGGACTTATTTGTGTTTGATATTCATTGCTGTTATCGCCTTGGGGTTTGGCTCATCCAATGCCTTGTGTGGCAGGTATAAAGCGGAAAAACATCTAAGAAGGGATAGGCATTCCGATCTCACCAAGGCCAGTATGCACCTTTGATAAATCGACAGCCCGCGTAAAAACCCTCGTAAAAAAATTACCACTTTTACAGTGGGCTACCCCATCTGATCTGTCACTTACTGCCGTACAAGTTAGCTCAACACAGGCAAAAGCGTCCAGACTCTGGACTCACCTACCCCTCCAGGGCACCTGAAGCATCCAGAGCTCAACAAGCGCAGGCTATTGACACCCTCAACCCGTCTGGAGCAAGTCAGTAGCAAATGCAACTAAGCCTCAGTGATTTAGAAAGAATTTAAATCGCCACAAGAAGAGAGTCTCAAAAATTGGGGGAATGCCAAATAAATTTATCAGGCATATCCCTACTTTTAATAATTAGCAAATTAGTGTACGGTGAGTTGTAGGTGATTTTCATACCTTCAAATTTTTGCTTGCAAGTTGTTTAGATAAAAAAACTTACAAAACTAACTGCCCAGGAAGAGGAAATATATGAACCGTCCAACAGGCTTATTTTTTTCATTCTGTAAAGTTTTTCTTTCATGTTTCCTTTGTTTGCAGTCATTTCCTATTTTTTCTCAAAGTAACACCATAAAAATTGAGGGTCCTTTAAAGTTAGTCATTCCATTCGGGCCTGGAAGTGGAACAGATGTATATGCTCGCATGGTTGCTCAATCATTGAGTCAAGCGATAGGAACCTCGGTAATTATTGATAACCGACCTGGTGCTAGCGGAGTTTTGGCAGCTGATTTTGTTGCTAAAGCTAAGCCCGATGGAAACACTTTGCTTTTAACTACCAACACAACCCACGCAGCCAACCCTCACCTCATTAAAGATTTACGCTACGACCCAGTCCGTGATTTCGCACCCATAAGTAAATTAGGAAACTTAACATTTTTCTTATTAGTACCTAATGAGAGCCCTCACCAACAACTTAGTAACTTGGTTGATGCTGCTAAGAAAGCACCTAATCAAGTTGCTTTCGGATATTCCAATAGCTTTGGGTTGGTCTCTGGCAGCAAACTGGGTCGTGTCGCAGGTGTTAATTTTCTTTCTGTACCTTATAAAAGTTCACCTCAAATCATTACCGACATGCTTGGAGGACAGTTGCAGTTCGCCTTTGTCGACTTGGCTGCCGCAGCACCTTTGGTCAAAGCGGGTCGTGTCAGGGCTTTAGCAGTCCTCACAGATAAACGTTTTGCTTTACTGGGACAGGTTCCGACTATGAAGGAAGCCGGCTATAACGATTTCAACGTTGTGGCATGGTTTGGTCTATTTGCACCTGCGGGAACACCACGTCCCTTGGTCGATCGAATCAACAAAGAAATTTTGACAATGATGTCTAAGCAAGACTTTCGTGACCGAGGCGCTGAGCTAGGCATCGATGTTTTCGGAAGCTCCCCTCAGGAATTGGAAGACTACGTGAAATCGCAAATCTTGCTGTGGGCAAAATTCACTTCCGATGCAGGTTTAAAAGCGGAGTAATTTTTTGTGTTGACACAAGAAAAAAATATCCGCCTTACCCACACAGGTCGCAACACTGAAATGGGAGCCGTATTTCGACAATATTGGATTCCGGTGTTGTTGAGCCGTCAACTACCAGAGCCAGATGGCTCACCTGTGCGGGTCAAGGTCTTAGGGGAAGATCTATTAGCTTTTCGAGCAACCGATGGGCAAGTCGGATTGGTATCACCCCGCTGTCCACATCGTGGAGCAGATCTTTATTTTGGAAGAAATGAAGAACAGGGTATTCGCTGTTCCTATCACGGTTGGAAGTTTGACCTCCAAGGCGAATGTGTGCATATGCCCACCAGCGACGCTAAAATTTACTGCAAAGTAAAAGATCGGGCTCGTATTACTGCTTACCCAGTTCGGGAATGGGGAGATATGTTGTGGGCCTATATGGGGCCCCTTGATTCTCCCGAGCTTCCTTTAATGGAATTTGCATTGGTGCCAGCAAATCATCGTTATGTATCTAAGAAACTCCAAGAATGCAATTGGGCGCAGGCTGCAGAAGGTGGAATAGATACAGCTCATTTTTCTTTTTTGCACCAACCCATTGCGAACTCAGAGAAGGAGTGGTCGGACAAATCGGCCCGCATGACCCGAGGCTATTCTTCCAAAACCATGAATCATGAACACCTTCAATGGATGAAAGAAGATGCACAACCTCAATACGAAGTGCATCGTCATGGAGCTGGATTGGTGTTAGGAGGTTCGCGAAAAGCGAATCCCGGGGAGCGTTACTGGAGAGTCGCGCAGTACCTCATGCCATGTCACGGCTATACGCCCAGCGCCATGCCCGGTCAAAACTATTTTGGGCAATCTTGGGTTCCAATTGATGAATACTCTTGCTGGATTTATGTGTATGCATGGAACCCAGAGCGACCCTTAACCCAAGAAGAGATAAGTCTTTACAAAACGGGCGGTGCAGTTTTTTCAGAAACAGACTCAAACTTTGTACCACTGCGCCGTCGCGACAATGAGTACTTAATGGATCGCATTCGCCAAAAACACGAGAACTTCACAGGTATAGAAGGAGTATCCGAGCAAGATGCAGCTATTCAAGACAGCCAAGGAACAATTGCAGATCGTACTCGTGAATTACTAGGACCAACCGACATCGGCGTTGTTCGTTTTAGACAATTGATGCTTGAATCAGCCGACCAAGTCAAACAAAGTATTCCTCCTTTAGGTAGCAATAATCCATCTGCTTACATGGTACGCGCCGGCGCACAAGTAGCTCCAGAAAATTTAAACATGAAAGAAGTTATGACGATGCGGTTTGGCGACCCCATCGGATATGTAACGGACTCGCCTGCAACCAACACAAAATCCGTTTAAGAAATATTTTCCTTATAAAGATCAACGACTTATAGGAGTCGAACCAAGAGTGTGGAAGCGGTGTGGAAGAAACAGCGAAATTTGCTTGGTTTTCAATCAAATTTAGGCGGTTTTTAGCTGCCAAAAACACTTGAGATTTGTTCTGCGCTAACTCAACAGAAAATTCGCAGTTTCACTCGGGAAAACTGCTTTTAAATGCGTGTATCTGCAGCTAAAAGGCATGAAAAAAGCTACTTGTAAGTAGCTTTTTAAGTGGTGGGCCCACCTGGACTCGAACCAGGGACCAAAGGATTATGAGCAGCTTCAAGAAATAAAATCTATTGAAAATCAATAGGTTACAAGCGATCTACAGAGGTGTGGAAGTAAATGTGGAAGTAATTTTTTGTACTTTACAAACGATATTGACAGGCTTACTAGGAAAATTAATAGTCTGGTTCGCAAAAGCTTGATGCGTCGGTAAATCTAGGGATAAAAGCGGGGAAAAATACGAGCAAAAAATGACATCTTAAAATTTACTAGGTGATGATTTTCTGAAAAGGTCAGAAAAATAAACCTATCGGTCTCGTTAAATCAAAGGGCTGATTGCAACTCGGGCACTGCCGCAAACAGGTCGGCTTCTAAACCGTAATCGGCCACGCTAAAGATGGGCGCTTCAGGGTCTTTGTTAATGGCCACAATGACTTTGCTGTCTTTCATGCCGGCCAAGTGCTGAATGGCACCTGAAATACCGCAAGCCACATACAACTGCGGCGCCACAATCTTGCCAGTTTGGCCCACTTGCCAATCGTTGGGGGCATAGCCCGCGTCCACTGCTGCGCGGCTGGCACCCATGGCGGCACCCAGTTTGTCTGCCAAAGGTGTGATGACCTCTGCAAACTTTTCTGCACTGCCCAAAGCACGGCCACCAGACACAATGATCTTGGCTGCGGTGAGTTCGGGGCGATCATTCTTGGCAATTTCGCTGCCCTTGAATGCGCTCTTACCTGAGTCGGCAGTGGCAGCAGTAGTCTCAACGCTGGCTGAACCGCCAGAGGCCGCTGCTGCATCAAAACCTGTGGTGCGAACGGTCAACACTTTGACGCTGTCTTTGCTTTGCACAGTGGCAATGGCATTGCCAGCATATATAGGACGCTCGAAAGTGTCGGCAGAAACAACCAAAGTGACGTCGCTCAATTGCGCCACATCCAATTTGGCAGCAACGCGAGGTGCCACATTTTTTCCGGCTGCTGTTGCAGGGAACAAGATGTGGGTGTAGTTGCCAGCAATGGCCAGCACTTGGGCGGCCACATTTTCAGCCAAGCCATGAGCCAGACCTTCTGCATCAGCGTGGATCACTTTGGACACGCATGCAATTTGTGCAGCTGCTTGGGCAGCTGCGCCGGCATTATGTCCTGCTACCAAAACGTGCACATCACCACCGCAAGCCACGGCGGCTGTGACTGTGTTCAAAGTAGCACCTTTAATGGATACGTTGTCGTGTTCTGCAATAACCAATGAAGCCATGATTAGATTACCTTCGCTGTATTTTTCAACTTATCAACCAATGTCGCCACATCAGGCACCTTGATACCGGCAGAGCGCTTGGGTGGCTCAGAGACTTTCAAGGTTGTGATACGAGGCGCAATATCCACACCCAAATCTTCAGGCTTGAAAGTGTCGAGTTGTTTTTTCTTAGCCTTCATGATGTTGGGCAACGTCACGTAGCGTGGCTCGTTCAAACGCAAGTCGGTGGTGATGACTGCTGGCATGGACAAAGACAAAACTTCCAAGCCGCCATCTACTTCGCGAGTGACTTGTGCTTTGCCATCCACCACTTCCACTTTGGAGGCGAAGGTGGCTTGTGGCAAGTCGGCCAATGCAGCCAACATTTGACCCGTTTGGTTGCAATCATCGTCAATGGCTTGTTTGCCCAAGATGATCAAACCAGGCTGTTCTTTGTCGACCAAAGCCTTGAGCAACTTGGCAACCGCCAAAGGTTGCAACTCCAAGTCGACGGGTGTTTCAACCAAGATGGCACGATCGGCACCAATGGCCATGGCCGTGCGCAATGTTTCTTGACACTGTGCGACGCCACAAGACACAGCGATCACTTCGGTTGCGATGCCCTTCTCTTTCAAGCGCACAGCTTCTTCAACAGCAATCTCGTCAAAGGGATTCATGCTCATTTTGACGTTGGCGATGTCGACGCCTGTGCCGTCAGATTTGACGCGCACTTTCACGTTGTAGTCGACAACCCGCTTAACGGGAACAAGAATTTTCATGATGATTCAAACTTAATTGGTAAACGCAGCAATGCCCGTAATGGCGCGGCCCAAAATCAGGGCGTGTACATCGTGCGTGCCTTCGTAGGTGTTAACCACTTCCAAATTGACCAAATGCCTTGCTACGCCAAATTCGGCGCTGATGCCATTGCCACCCAACATGTCGCGTGCCATGCGCGCTACATCCAGTGCTTTGCCGCAGCTGTTGCGCTTCAAAATTGAAGTGACTTCGACGGGTGCGTTGCCGGCATCTTTCATGCGGCCCAATGCCAAGCAGCCCTGCAAGCCCAGGCTGATCTCTGTCAACATGTCGGCCAGTTTCTTTTGAATCAATTGATTGGCAGCCAAAGGACGGCCAAATTGATTGCGGTCCATCACATATTGACGTGCCCGGGTATAGCAATCTTCAGCAGCGCCCAATGCACCCCAAGCAATACCGTAGCGTGCACTGTTGAGGCAAGTGAAAGGACCCTTCAAGCCACGCACTTCAGGGAAGGCATTTTCTTCTGGGCAGAACACTTCTTCCATCACAATTTCGCCGGTAATGGAGGCGCGCAGTCCCACCTTAGCATGGACCGCAGGGGCTGATAAGCCCTTCCAACCCTTTTCCAAAATGAAGCCTCTAATTTGACCTTCATCGTCTTTGGCCCAGACCACAAACACATCGGCAATGGGGCTGTTGGTAATCCACATTTTGTTGCCCGTGATGCTATAGCCACCCGGCACCTTGCGAGCGCGGGTGATCATGCTGCCGGGATCTGATCCGTGATTAGGCTCAGTCAAGCCAAAGCAGCCAACCCATTGGCCTGTTACCAACTTAGGAAGGTATTTTTGCTTTTGCGCTTCTGTTCCAAACTCTTCAATCGGCACCATGACCAAGGAAGACTGAACGCTCATCATGGAGCGGTAGCCTGAATCGACCCGTTCGACTTCTCGCGCAACCAGGCCATAACAGACGTAGTTCAAGCCCGCACCGCCATACGCTTCAGAAATGGTGGGGCCTAAAAGTCCCAGTTCGCCCATTTCTGTAAAGATGGAACGATCAGTTGTTTCCTCTAGAAAGGCATCTAAAACGCGAGGGGCTAGGCGCTCTTGGCAATAGGCATGGGCAGCATCGCGCACTTGACGCTCTTCGTCGGTTAGTTGTCCGTCAAGGTTAAAGGGGTCGGACCATGAAAAACTTGCTTTTGAGTTAGACATATTGATTCAGGAAAAGTGAAAAGAAATCAAGCCGTGCGAAGCAGCTCGCGCCCAATGATGATTTGTTGAATTTGAGTGGTGCCTTCATACAGGCGCAGCAAACGAGCGTCTCTGTAAAAACGCTCAACAGGATATTCGTTGATGTACCCTGCCCCGCCATGAATCTGGACGCCGCGATCTGCGACGCGGCCCACCATCTCTGTGGCAAACAATTTGGCGCAAGACACCTGCATTGAAATTTCGGGATTGGACAAATGGGCAGGCTTTTGGTCAAAGCGGTGTGCCACTTCTTTGACCAAAGACCAAGCTGCCAAAAGCTCAGCTTGGCTATCGGCCAGCATGGCTTGAATCAACTGAAACTCGCCCAGCGCTTTGCCAAATTGCTTTCTGTCGCGGGCATAAGTTCTGGCTTCGTCCAAGATGCGCGAAGCTAAACCACACGATACGGCAGAAATGTTGAGGCGCCCACGGTCAAGCACCTTCATGGCCGTTTTGAAACCCTGTCCTGCGACACCACCAATGATGTTGGCAGCAGGAACTCTGACGTTTTCCAAAATGACATCGCAAGTTTGCGTGCCGCGCTGTCCCATCTTTTTGTCCTTCTTGCCCAATCGAATGCCAGGCAAGTTGGAAGGGACGATGAATGCAGACACACCGCTTGCGCCAGGGCCACCCGTGCGCGCCATCAGCGTGAATGCGCCAGCGCGAGGTGCATTGGTGATATAGCGTTTGGTGCCATTGAGCACGTAGTGATCGCCATCTAATTCTGCTTTGGTCTTGAGTGATGCGGCGTCGGAGCCTACGTCGGGCTCTGTCAAAGCAAAGGACATGACCAACTCGCCGCTGGCTACTTTGGGCAGGTACTCTGCCTTTTGAGCAGGCGTGCCGTCCATCAAGATGCCTTGAGAGCCAATGCCAATGTTGGTGCCAAACACTGAGCGAAATGCGGGCGCCGTGCGACCTAATTCGTAATTCACCAAAATCTCTTGGCTGACAGACAAACCGATACCCCCAAACTCTTCAGGCACCGTCAAGCCAAACAAGCCCATGTCTTTCATGTCTTGAACAATGTCAAGGGGGACTTCGTCGTGCTCTTCAAGGTGATTCTCTGCAGGAATCAAACGCTCCAAAATGAAGCGCTGAACGGTAGCGCGCAAAAGCTCAAAGGATTCAGTGTCAAGTGCCATATTTAACTGTGGTGAAAATCAGGTTTTCTTTTTTCTAGGAATGCACGCATACCTTCATGTGCATCTGCACTGGCAAAACGAGCGTGAAGTTCACGGCGTTCAAACAGAATGCCCTCACTCAAACTTGACTCATGCGCTCTGTTCAAAGATTCTTTAATGGCCATCAGCGCCGGCAGTGAATAGCCAGCAATCTGCGCCGCTAACTTCAATGTTGTGTCTGTTAAGTGAGCGTCTGGAACCACGCGCGAAACTAAACCGTAGCGATCTGCTTCTTCTGCGCTCAGCATTCGCGCAGAAAGACACATGTCCATGGCCTTGGCTTTGCCTATGGCACGCGGCAAGCGTTGCGTGCCGCCTGCGCCTGGCAACATGGCCAATTTGATTTCGGGTAGTGCAAATTTGGCCGATTCTGCTGCCACGATGATGTCGCACGCCAAGGCCAATTCGCAGCCGCCACCCATGGCAAATCCGGAAACAGCTGCAATGACTGGCTTTCGAACTTGCCGGATTGTCTCCCAATTGCGCGTGATAAAGCCGCTTTGGTAAACGTCCATATAAGACCAATCGGCCATGACTGCAATGTCAGCGCCGGCAGCAAAAGCTTTTTCACTTCCAGCAATGACAATTGCGCCTATTTTGTTGTCAAGGTCAAAGTTCAATAACTCTCGTCCCAATGCATCCATCAACTCATCGTTCAATGCATTGAGCTGAGCTGGCCGGTTAAGGGTAATAACCCCAACTCGGCCTTCGCGCGTTACTTTAATTGGCTCTTCCAACATATTTCAAATCAATTTAATCAACTGTGATTTTTTGATCACGGATCAATGCTGACAAAACTTTACCTTCTGTGGCCAAGAGATTCTTAAATTCTGCTGTGTCCAACGCTACGTTCTCTCCACCTAAGTCGGCATATCGTGCTTTCAAAGTAGGTGATGCCAAAGCCTTGGCAACTTCACGATTCAGGCGAGTGATGATTTCTGCTGGTGTGCCATTAGGAGCCCACATACCAAACCAAATATCTAAACTTGCACCTTTGAAACCTTGTTCTGAAATAGTGGGAACATCTGGAAAGAATGGTGAACGTTTATCGCTCAATACGCCCATCAATTTAACTTTTCCAGAGCGAATATGAGGAAACGCAATGCCTGGATCGCAGACCATGTCTGCTTGGCCAGCCAATACGTCTTGCAATGCAGGTGCAGCGCCTTTGTAGGGCACATGCAAAATATCAGTATTCGTTGCTTGTTTGAACAATTCACAAGCCAAGTGCGGTGGCGTACCAGCGCCTGCAGAGGCGTAAGCCAACTTACCACCTTTGGCTTGTGCAACTAATTCTTTAACGTCCTTGGCAGCAGTCTGTGGTTTGGTAACTAAGTACATCTGTGACTTACCAACACCTGCAACGGGCGTCAAATCTCTCGACGGCAAAATATTAGATTTGAGAATGTGCGGATTGACGGTTTCAACTGAAGTTGGTGAAATAAAGAGGGTATAACCATCTGGCGTGGCACGAATAACTTCTGACGCTGCAATGTTACCGCTTGCCCCAGGCTTGTTGTCAATCACAACTGACTGGCCTAGGCTCTCAGTTAAACCTTGAGCTACCAGCCTTGCCATCACATCAGTTGTACCGCCAGGGGCAAATCCAATCACGATGCGAATAGGTTTACTTGGCCATGACTGTGCAAACGAACTGGCGCAAGCAACGACGCCAAGAATTGATATCGCTGCAACCGATAGGGTGCGACGAATTTGGAATTGTGTAGATTGTTTCACGTTAAGTCTCCAGATAATGTTGTTAAAGATCTATGCGCGGTAAATTCTTCAAGCCGCACCGTCGCGCAACTCCTCGCGCAGCTTGAATTTTTGAATCTTTCCAGAAGGCGTAGAGGGCATACTTTGACGAACCTCTAATTTTTCGGGGATGTACTGAAGGGCAACTTTTTGACCTTTCAGGTAGGCAACCATGGTGGGCATGTCAAAGCTTTCACCTGGCTTTGTGACAACCACAGCGCATGCTCGCTCGCCCAATCGCTCATCTGGGTAAGCAACAATTGCGGCCATCGCCACTGCAGGGTGGCGATAAAGCAAGGATTCAATCTCCACAACGGGGATGTTCTCTCCACCGCGAATAATGACGTCTTTGCTTCGACCTGTGATGCGCACATAGCCTTGTTCGTCAATGCGCGCCAGGTCGCCTGTATCAAACCAGCCATCGGCATCAGTTCCATTCAAATGAGGACGCTTGAGGTAGCCACCGAAGTTGGAACAGGCTCTTAAAAATAATTTCCCAGGGGTTCCAACGGGTAATGCGGGTTCAGAAGCATTCGATTCCACCACTTTCAGCTCAACACCAGGCAAAGGCACGCCATCGGTAGTGAATGCACGCTCGTCGGGATCGTCAATTTTGATGAGTGTCACTGCGCCGTTTTCACTCATGCCCCATGCTGAAACGATCTTGGTCTTCAAAGCTTCCCTTGCTTGCTCAACCAACGGCCCCGGAATGGGCGCACCCGCACACAAGAATGTTTTGAGTGTGGGCACTGAGGTCTTTTTCTCAATGACGGTTCGAGTCAAGTCAGTGAGAAACGGCGTTGAAGCCATCGTGAAACTGGCTTTTTCAAGTTGAATAATTTCGACGGCTTTGTTGGGCTCCCAGATGTCCTGCAAGACTGCACTGGCCTTGAGCATGATGGGCATCATGAGTCCATACATAAAGCCTGTTTGGTGTGCCATGGGTGAGGCCATCAAGACGACATCTTCTGCGTCCAACTGCAAGCGATGCGCATACGGAATGATGTTTGCCATCACTGTGTTTGCACTGTGCATGACACCCTTAGGTTCACCTGTTGTGCCTGAGGTATAGATCAATTGCGTTATGTCATCAGGGCTAGGTCGATTAGCGCCCAAAATGTCTTTTGCATCAGCTTCTTTTTCCCATGCGGGGCCGCTCAACAAAGCTTCAAAGCTGTTGGCTTCCTTGCCGTCGACCACAACGACATGTTTCAAGTCGGGAAGGTTCGGCTGAATGCCCTTGATCATGGCCTCAAAGTCAAAACCTCGGAAACTTTTTGGCGCAATGATGACCTTCGCTTCACCATGCTTTAACATGAAATTCAATTCACGTTCGCGGAAGATATGCATGAGCGGGTTGATGACAGCACCAATGCGCGAGCAAGCCAAATAGGTGACGGTGAAATGCCACCAGTTGGGCAGTTGACACGCCACAACATCATTTTTTTGAACACCCAGTCTAGCCAATCCCACGGCCACGCGATCCACCATTTGCCCGAGTTCACGGTATGAGAATCGGCGCAAATCGCCAGCTTCTAAGCGATAGGCCGTCAGGGCCAATTTGTCGGGACAGGCATCCAAACACGCTTCCAAATCGTCGTTGATAGTGCGGTCATGCCAAAGACCTTGTTCAATCATTTGGGCACGTCGGTTGGGAAGTAATACAGCATCGAACTCCATGTTTGTCTCCTTTGGATTTGATTTTTTGCAATGACTTTTTATGCGGGTACGTTTTTCCGACCAGCGCGCGTTCGTGCAATGATGGTTTTCATAATTTGGGCTGTACCGTCGCCAATCTGAAAGCCCAAGACATCTCGCAATCGTTGCTCCATCAAGCCTCGGTCATAACCGCCGTGACCAAAACATAAGAGGCACTGATGGATCACGTCATATGCCAGTTTGGGTCCCCACCACTTGGCCATACCCGCCTCGGCGGAATGAGGAAGCCCTTCGTCTTTGAGCCATAGTCCTTGCAAGCACACCAAACGAGCACCTTCAACTTCAGTGTCATACTGAGCCAATGGATGCGTCACGCCTTGGAAAGCCGACAGAGGTTGACCAAATGCCTGACGCTGTGTGATGTACTCCCAAGTTTCATCGAGTGCTACACGCGCAACAGCCAGACATTGCAAACCAATCAAAGAGCGCGAATAGTCAAAACCATGCATGACCTGCACAAAGCCTTTGTTTTCATCACCCAGACGATGACTTACAGGGATGCGGACGTTCTCGAAAAAAATCGAGCCACGACCAATGGCTCGCTGACCATGGCAGTCAAAACGATTGGTCGTGATGCCTGGTGTGTTCATGGGCACCAGCAAAGCAGTAACCCCGTGTGCGCCCGACTCAGGCGTGCCAGTTCGGCCAAAGACCACCGTGATGTCGGCTTGATCAGCAGCTGAGATGGAGGTTTTTTCGCCATTGATGACATAAAAATCACCATCGCGCTCAATCTTCAAGCGCAAATTGGCGGCATCTGAGCCACCACGGGGCTCGGTCAATGCAATGGCACAGATCGCCTTACCTGCCGTGATCTTCTTTAACCATGGACCCACAATGTCAGCGTTCCCGTATTTGGCAAGAATATGGCTGTTCAATGACGCCAACAGGTTGAGATAAGAAAAGCTCAAGTCAGCTCGCGCAATTTCTTCGTGGATCACACCGGCCGCCAAACAACCCATGCCCAAACCACCATAGGCCTCAGGCAACTCGGGACAAATGAAACCCAAATCACCCATCTCTTTGAGTAAAGTTCGGTCTAAATCACGCGTTTTATCGCGCTCCAGAAATCCGGGCTTGACCCTTTCATCAGCAAAGCGACGAACCGTTTCGGCCAACGCTTGCAGATCGTCATCAATGTAGGGATTCGGGTTCATGGCATGCCTCCGTTTTGACTTTATTTGGCGTACTTGCGGAAATCGGGTTTGCGCTTTTCTTTCAGTGCGTTCACACCTTCGCGCGATTCTTCTGTGTCGTAGTAAAGCTTGAGTGCGTACATGCCCATGCCGGCAATACCGCTTTGATGTGCGGTATCCATGTTGAAGCTTCGCTTGGCAATGGCGATGGCTGTTGGGCTGCGCTCGCAAATGGTTTCGCCCCACTCTTGCACCGTGGCGTCGAGCTGATCGTGCGGTACGCAAATGTTGGCCAAGCCCATGTCCACAGCCTCTTGGCCTGAATAGCGTTTGTTCAAATACCAAATTTCGCGGGCTTTTTTCTCACCCACAACACGGGCCAAGAATGCGGTGCCATAGCCTGGGTCAACAGAACCCATCTTCGGACCCACTTGGCCAAAGATGGCCTTGTCTGAGCAAATGGTGAGGTCGCAAATGGTGCAAAGCACGTTGCCGCCACCAATTGCAAAACCTTGAACACGCGCAATCACAGGCTTGGGCACATCGCGAATGGCGGTGTGTAACTCTTCCATAGGCAGACCAATGGTGCCGCGGCCGTCGTAGTTGCCGTCGTGGGCAGACTGATCGCCGCCCGTGCAAAATGCGCGATCGCCAGCACCTGCCAACACAATGGCGCCCACGCTGCGGTCGTAGCCAGCCTTGTTCAAGGCTTTGATGATTTCATCGCAAGTGGTGCCGCGAAATGCGTTCATTTTGTCGGCACGGTTGATCGTGATCCAAGCCACGCCATTGCGGTTTTCGTAAATGATGTCTTCAAATTGCATGTGTTTCTCCAAAATTGAATTGACTGATTAGCCGTGCATCGTGAGTCCACCGGACACACTCAACACTTGACCCGTAATGAAAGAAGCGTCGTCACTGCTCAAAAATACGATGGCGCCTGCCAAGTCATCTGGCTTACCCAAACGGCCCAACGGAATGGCTTTCTTAAAAGCTTCCATCAGTTTTTCTGGGTTACTTGCACCTTCGGCAAAGCCTGCTAGGAGTGCGGTGTCTGTGGGGCCGGGGCAAACCACATTGACTGTGATGTTGTGACGTGCATGCTCACGCGCCAAGGTTTTGGACAATGCCACCAAGCCACCTTTGCAAGCTGCGTAGACAGCTTCACCCGAAGAACCGCCACGCGCTGCATCTGAAGCAATGTTGACGATGCGACCAGCGCCTCTGGCAGTCATGCTAGGCAATACAGCGTGGTGCATGTGCAAAGCGCCAGTTAGGTTGATGGCGATCAGCTTGTCCCACTCTGCGGGAACAGTTTTGGTAAAGGGCTTGAAAATGTCCCAACCCGCGTTGTTCACCAAAACATCGATAGGACCCAACTGCGCCTCGGCTGCAGCCACTGCTGCGTCCACTTGCGCGCGGTCTGTGATGTTGCAGTTGAAAGCGGCGGCCTTGCCACCTGCCGACTTAATCTCGTCTGCCACTTTTTGGGCAGCTTCTAAGTTCATGTCAAAGACGGCCACATTGGCACCTTCAGCAGCAAAGCGTCGGCACGTAGCCCCACCAATGCCACCTGCTCCGCCCGTGACGATGACTGTTTTATTTTCAAATTTCTTCATTTTGACTCTCCGATGAATGCTGATGTTGGTATGCTTTACGTCAACATCATGCAATTGATAAGGGTGCATATATGTCAATGTATTGCTATATTATGCAGCATCCTGAAATTGCAATGCAAGCATTTTTTTAAATAATTTATCAATGGTAAACCCTATGATTAACAGAGATTTAACTCGACTAGAAATTGCCAATAGGTTGTTCTTTCGCCTTTACCAATGTACCAATATGTTGCATAAAACTGGCACTAGGGCAGTCGAGAAAGAAGGGCTAACCACGCAGCAATGGGCGGTATTGGGTGCCTTGTCTCGCAAAGAAGCAGAAGGCGGAATGAACGTGGGCGACTTGGCCAACTACTTGAAGGTCAGCCGTCAAAATCTGTCCGGCCTCATTGGGCGTATGGAACGGGATGGCCACATTGAATTGGCCGCAGACACACAAGACCGCCGCGCGAAGCGAGTCAGCATGACCGAGAACGGCAGGCACGTATGGGAAAAAGAAGCGCAACCGAAAATTCGCGCATATTACGAATCAGCACTGGTTGACTTTTCAACTGGCGATTTGACGCACACGCTTCACTACTTGCTGAAGTTGCTAGACAACATGGAAAAGATCGATAAAGCGGCTGGCGTCACTGAAGTTTAAAAAGTAATCAGGCAAAAAACCTAAGCATTTCTCAACGACTTATTTATTTGGTAGGCCTACCCAAGACTTTACTGCCCTAAAGTTACCCTGAACTTTTGAATCCAAGCTTTAGTACTCTCTCGACTTTGGGTGCGAGGGTCTATTGCATCTGCCTGCTCAACTGCCCAAGCTGCCCAGTGATCTAATTCTCTAGCGTCGCCCTGGGCAATAGCTTTATCTTTGACAGCATTGATCAAATTTCGAATTTGATCTGCGTACTGCATCCGCTCAATTGCTTGTCTTAGTAACTTGGTTCGAGTTTCAATTAATTGCACCTCTGCCTGTTCTCTCAATTCAACCAACTTTTCAGCTCTGCGCTGTTTCATTTCAATGGCTTCGTTGCGTGCTCTAAGGTTGTAGGAGTACTCGAAAAACACAGACCGCCTGTACCCCTCCTCCCTCTTCACCAGCAGATCTAGAACTACAGTCTTCACCGATTCAGCTGAGAGTTCCTCAAACTCGTAATAGTTCTTACCTCGCGTGACCTCTTCGTCATCTTCTGTCCAAGCAAAACAATAAGTCGTGCGCTTGGTGGTTTTAAAGCGTCGCATTTCTGCAGCGCTTGGGCTGTAGTGCTTGAGAAACACATTGAACTTTTTGGGCTGGTCAAAAACGCGGGCACTAAACACCAAGTATTTACGCCCCCTGACTGATGGCTCAAAGCCCAGCACTTGAAAGCAACTGACAAACACATTGAAGAGTCTGAGTTGCTGGCGCCCTTGAAGCGTTCGAAACTGTGGGTTGGGTGCCCAGCGATCTTTTTTGTGCGCTTCTTCAAGTTGCAGATCTGCTTCATTGATCGTGCGTATGAGGGGATGCATCACTTTGAATGCTTCCATGTTTGGAAGTACTGGCATCACTCCGACCATGCGTTCTCGAAACTCGAGCAGCGTCTCCGTGAAAGGTGAAGGTGGCTCGCGCACAGGATCGTTTAAATCATCAGGGTCAAACTTATCTGTGCGTAATGACTCACGCAATTTGTAGTCATCCAGCACCCACTGATTGAAATCATTCTTCTTTTGGAACAAGTCGGGTAGCTTGGGTCTGACATAGACCACCCGCTTTTTGTCTGAACCAAGATTAGCCCAATAGCCTCTTGGAGGCTTAGGCACCAATTGCTCTTTGCACATCTTGCCAAGCATCACATCTGAGATACCCAATTCCTTGGCCACGTGCGTCATGGGCTTGGACCAAACCAATTCGTACAGCGCTTCGCGGCTGATGTTCTTTTTCATGGGGCACTTTCTTAAACAAACACAAAATCCGTTTAAGAAATATTTTCCTCATACAGAACAACGACTTATAGGAGTCGAACCAAGAGTGTGGAAGCAGTGTGGAAGAAACAGGAAAATTTGCTTGGTTTTTAAGCAAATTTAGGCGGTTTTTAGCTAGCGAAAATAGTTCAGGTTTGCTCTGCGCTAACTAAACAGAAAATTCGCAGTTTCACTCGAGAAAACTGCTTTTAAATGCTGGCATTTGCAGCTAAAAGACAAGAAAAAAGCGACTCGAATAAGTCGCTTTTTAAGTGGTGGGCCCACCTGGACTCGAACCAGGGACCAAAGGATTATGAGCAGCTTTAAGAAATAAAACCTCAATTAAATCAATAGGTTACAAGGGGTCTACAGAGGTGTGGAAGCAAATGTGGAAGCAACT
>Ga0209768_10000976_pt1 | contig 18590 bp, 10 predicted proteins | sample LauGreSBDMM110SD_3_FD_187564 | JGI IMG/M metagenome (GOLD analysis project Ga0209768, IMG submission 187564) | Freshwater lake microbial communities from Lake Michigan, USA - Sp13.BD.MM110.SD (SPAdes) (version 2) | ecosystem: Environmental > Aquatic > Freshwater > Lake | place: Lake Michigan... | reverse complement strand
AATCATACTTTTTTTTGCCATAATAAATAATTATAAAAATTAAAAATTTTATTAAATGAAAAAATTTAAACTTTAAATTGATGAAATTTTCAAACCTCAAAAATTTGATAGTATCAGACTTAAAAAATAAAAAACAAAGTTTTTTAACACGAGTTTGCCAACGGGTAAAATCATTAGTTTTACCCTTTAGCTAAAAATACAAGAATAGGCAGTGGATGACTTTCTCAAATTACTCCCATATTCTTACGATCTTAAGATCGTAAGAATGTACGCTTTATTATTTTCAATTTTTCATTAGAAAATGATTAAAATTAAAAGATTAGGACTAATTATATCGATTAAGTTCTAGAGAAAACTAGACACCGAAAATTATTCTGTTTTAGCTGAAGCTGTTTTAACATAAAGAATTAGTAAAAATGAAGTAGGAATAATAATAAATAATGCAGTAGCTGTTAATCCGAAAATGTTTACTTCCATAAAATGAAAAATCCAAAGTAAAAAATAGATAATCTATAAGAGTTTAAAGTTTAATTCTAGAGCCAAAAGTTGAAACGATTGGCTTTACTCTTTAGCTAAAAAATTCAATGTTACGAAAAGCTTTTAACCGAGAAATTACTTTTAATTCAAATGAGACTAAATTTTTTGTTAAACTCATTTGTTGTTAATTGTGGAATTTAAAATTATTTTTTATTGCTTTTTTAAAGCAAAAACAACAGATTTTAAATAAAAAAATTCAAACAATTTTAGCTTTACTTTTAGCATTAGCATTGCGAATAAATACTCGCGGGGCTATTAGCTAAAGAATAAAGTCCGTAACTTTACTTTTCGATAAAGTAATGAGAAATTAAAAAGATGACTTTTTAATACTTTTTTTAGAGTGTTATAAAACATAATTCATCCATTTGTAAGTCATTAAGTTCTACCAAAAGGCAGCACTGTTTTGAAGTGACGGTTGGATGGAAAAAATGAAATGAGGAATAGAAATTAGCGTTTTGAAAGAACTTACTCTTTGAAGAAATCGAATTTAATTACTTCAAAAAGAACCAAAAAGTCAAAATCGAAATTAAACAACAAATGAATTACAAATTCCTACTGCAAATACTAATAACATCCATAAGCTTAAACCTGAAAATACGATTCCTTTATTTTCTGACCAAGCGTTTGGAGATGCAAATACTACAGGTACTCCAACAATTAATGCAAATGAAACTACAATTAATGCTAATAAAGCAATTTGAAGAATTAATGTCATGATTATCTCCTAAATTTTTTGATATAATGTTTTGTTGGCTTGAGTTTAAGGATTTTTTTAATTAAAAAAATGACTCGGCCGCTTGTTCACAAAATTGTATCCGTATATTACAGAACCTTAAAAGGCAAAAAAAAGAATTTATCTTAGATTATAACAAATTTGACGAAGATTCGTCAAATTTGTTAGAGATTAGAAAAAAAGTATCGACAATAAAGGGCCAAAGACAAAAGCCTTAATTAGTGCATTCCATTTATGATTAATTTTTTAAATTACCAAATTGAACATAATAATTCCCCACCAATCCCGCGAGTACGGGCTTCACGATCCGTCATAATTCCCATTGGTGTTGAAAGTACGATCATTCCAGCCCCATTTAATAAACGAGGAATTTCTTTATGATTTGCATAAATGCGTAAACCTGGCTTGCTAATACGTTTTAAATTCGTAATGCATGATTCTTTAACTTTTCCTTGGTAAAGTTGTTTTGAGCGATATTTTAAACGTAAAAGAAGTACTTTTGAATCTTCCGACATTTGAAAAGATTGAATAAAGCCTTCACGTTCTAAAATACGTGCAATTTCACTTGTTAAACGTGTTTGTGGAATTTCCACAAATGTTTTTTTAATTAATGTAGCGTTACGAATACGCGTTAACATATCACTAATTGTATCATTTACCATATCAATGTTAAAATTTTAATCTTCAGTTAGAATAAAAAATTGAGGTGATTATTAGCGAAAAAGACATAAGTAAAAATTAATTTTTGGTCTTAGCCTTGCCTAATTCTGAAACAAAATTTTTATTCTACTTTTGAACTTAAATTAAATTTTCTAATTTAGAAAATACTAAAAAGCTCGCTAGGTTAAGGTTTCTTTTTTAGAAACGAGAGCAAATGCGCGTAGCTGATGGTGTTACACGCAGGAACTTTAGCGCAAGAGTTTCAACTTTTGGTGAAACTCGTAGTTTCGCCAAGAGCACAGCTTTTGACTCTAGTACTGCGCGTAACGCGCAGGAGCTTTACTCTTTAGCTAAAGCTCAAGAGTTTCACTATTGGTGAAACTCGTAGTTTCACCAAGAGCAAAGCTGTTGGCTTTACTCTTCTGCTAAAGCCAAGAGCAAAGCTGTTGGCTTTACTCTTCTGCTAAAGCCAAGAGCAAAGCTGTTGGCTTTACTCTTCTGCTAAAGCCAAGAGCAAAGCTGTTGGCTTTACTCTTCTGCTAAAGCCAAGAGCAAAGCTGTTGGCTTTACTCTTCTGCTAAAGCCAAGAGCAAAGCTGTTGGCTTTACTCTTCTGCTAAAGCCAAGAGCAAAGCTGTTGGCTTTACTCTTCTGCTAAAGCCAAGAGCAAAGCTTTTGACGATAGTACTGCGCGTTACGCGCTAGGCTTTGCTATTCTGCTAAAGCCAAGAGGAAATTAACCTTTAAATGGTAGTCCAAATTCTTTTAATAAACGTAAACCTTCTTCTTGGTTTTTAGCAGTTGTTACAATACAAATATCCATACCTCGAACTTGATCAATTTTATCATATTCAATTTCTGGGAACATCAATTGTTCTTCTAAACCTAAACTATAATTTCCACATTTATCAAAACTTTTTGGACTAATTCCTTGGAAATCACGTACACGCGGTAAAGCTAAGTGAATTAAACGATCTAAAAAACCATACATACGTTCACCACGTAATGTTACTGTAACGCCAACTGGCATAGCTTCACGTAATTTAAAACCAGCAATAGCTTTTTTTGATTTTGTTACAATTCCTTTTTGCCCTGCGATCATTGCTAATTCTTTTAATGAAGCATCCACAATTTTTGCGTTTTGTGAAGCATCGCCGATACCACGGTTAATAACAATTTTTTCAACTTTAGGAACTTCATGTAAATTTTTATAGTTCCATTCTTTTAAGAATTTAGGTAAAATTGTTTCAGCATAATATTTTTTTAAACGTTGAGCCATGTTGAGAAAAATTAACTTTTGTAGTAAAAACATACAGAAATTTATTGAACAAAATTTTAATGAATTTCAACTATTGGTGAAACCCATTTGTTAAAGCCAATAAATACTTCTGAAAATTCGCTTTTTATTATACTAATAAGGCTTGGCTTTAGCATTGCGCATAACGCGCAGTACTAGATTTGCTTTTGTTATTAGTTATAAAGAAAAACCAATTAAATAACTTCAGGTGCTAATGAAATAATTTTTGTAAAATTAGCATCACGTAGTTCACGAGCGATAGGACCAAAAACGCGTGTTCCACGAGGGTTACCTTCTTTATTGATAATTACTGCAGCATTATCATCAAAACGAATTTCCATACCATTTTCACGATGAATCCCTTTTGCAGTTCTTACTACAACTGCACGAACGACATCCGAACGTTTTACTGGCATATTTGGAAGAGCGTCTTTAACAACAGCAATAATAACATCACCGATATGTGCAACTTTTTTACGGCCGCCTAATACACGAATACACATTAATTTGCGAGCACCTGTATTATCGGCTACATTTAAATACGATTGAGTTTGAATCATACGAAATTTTGAGGATTTATATTTTTATTTATTTTCATCACAACTAACTCTTTTAAAATTTAGATGAACTAAACTAAAAGATGGAACGATTTTAATACTCTGATTTTATATTTTTCAAGAGTTTCACCAAGAGCAAAGCTTTTGGCTTTGCTCTTCTGCTAAAGCCAAGAGTTTCACTATTGGTGAAACTCTTAGTTTCACCAAGAGCAAAGCTTTTTGCTTTGCTCTTATGCTAAAGCCAAGATAAAATCATCGTAGAGGCATTAGCTTTAACTATTGCTAAAATAGTTTTCTTGGCTTTAGCTAAAGGGTAAAGCCAATGGTTTTACCCTTGGCGAAACTACGAAAGTATTATTCGTTTATTTTTTCGAACAAAAAATTGGATTGGACTTCTTTTTTAATATGTTTTTTTATTAAAAAAATAATGTTAGTCAACTTTTGGAATTGCTTTAACAAATTTTGTTTTTACTGGCATTTTATAAGCAGCAACACGTAAAGCTTGTTTTGCCATTTCTTCAGAAATTCCAGTCATTTCATAAATTAATTTACCTGGTTTTACAACAGCTACCCAAAATTCTGGCGCACCTTTACCTGATCCCATTCGAGTACCAGCTGGACGTACTGTAGCAGCTTTATCTGGAAACAAGCGAATCCATAATTTACCACCACGCTTAACATAACGCGTTAAAACACGTCGACCAGCTTCAATTTGGCGTGATGTAATCCAACAAGGCTCTAATGCTTGTAAACCAAATTCACCAAAGACTAATTGTGTTCCACGTGTGGCTTTACCTCTCATATTCCCAACATGGGGTTTACGATATTTTGTTCTTTTAGGACTTAACATAATTAAAATGTAAAATAATAATTGATTAATGTTTTTCATAATTCTTTTGAAAAATAAACTTTATCTAGACTTTTATTTTTAATAAAATTCAAAAGAAAATGGCTATTAAGTGTGTTTTTTATTAAAAAACACAAAACGAACTATTTTAAGTAATAGTTTTAAAATATTCTTAATATTTTTTTATTCTAATCTAATTTAGATTTAAAAGGACTAGAAACGTTAAATAAAGTCTTTTAAGATAAAAAATTAGAAAAACAAGCAACTTCGTAAATTTAACTAAAATTTGATATTCATTTCTAATTCTCATTTTAGTTCTTTAGGCGGCACCCGGATTCGAACTGGGGATAAAGGATTTGCAATCCACGGCCTTACCACTTGGCTATGCCGCCATCTCGATATTAAGTAATTATTGATACATTCTAATTTATAAATTGTATCAAAAATGTATAAAAAAATCTATAGTAAGTTTCCAAAAAATAAACTTTAAAATAAATTTTATATTAAAGGTTTTGATTCAAATGGGTCAAAAAAGAAATATTCCATCTATCAGTTTTGTAAGGAGTTTTAATCTTTCAATTAACAAACATACTTAACTTAATAGATGGAAAAAATAATAAAAATTACTTAGTAAAAACTAAAAATAAAATTCTTTTAAATTTAAATCATTAGCTTTGATTAGAAGTTAATATTGCATTTAAATTTTTAACTTTTTGATTAAATTCAGTAAAATTCTGAGCTTTTTCTAAACGTTTTTTAAGCACTTTTAAATTATGTTTTTGTATTAAATATTTTTTTGGTTGAATTTGCCATTCTTGGATCATTCGTTTCTTTTTACGTTTCATTTTCTTTTGCGCAGCTTTTGAATTACTGATAGTTTCAAGATTTGTTGGACCATTCTTGAACGTTTTATCAGCTTTTAATTTTGGTGCACGAATTGATTCTAAACGTAAATAATCTCCTGGCCATACTAATCCACCCGGTCTTGGACGATAACGCCAATTAATTGGTCGAATAACTTGACGTTGGATACGACGTCTTAATTGACGAATACGTAAATTCATTGGTTGATCTTTGGCATTTGAGACTTTACGACGACGTTCAGCCTTAGATTTTGCAAATCTAAATTCTTGAATTTGTTGATTTAAGCGAGTTTTTGAGATTGGACGAATACGCATTGTTGTATCTGTTCGATTTGTTTCGAATGTTATACGACGTGGGAATAATATTTCACCAGCACGCATAGGTCGACGACGATGATAACGACGACGAGGTTTAACACGACGACGTAACGTATAATCTGGAATTGGGCTTGTAGAATCTTTGACACCTAAAGCTACTCCATCTTTACCACGACGTAAACGACGACGGATATAACGATCACGTGGTAATCTAAAACGTTTATAGAAAACATAAATATAATGAACTGGTAACACTTGTTGACTTAATGGGCCTGAAGGGAACCATACTGGAGCTTTCGGGTGTTTTTTTACACGACGATAACGTTTGACTAAACGACGAATACGTTGTTTTTTAAATTTTTTCTGCGAATTTTGGAAAGATAAAGAATTTACTGATAAATCTTTATCTGTTAATTTTACTTGTGATGAAATTAATGTTTTTACTAAAATTGGTTTTGTCGTTTGTTTCATTGTACGGAAATTAAAACGACGCCATGCCAGTGGTGAAAAACCATCCATACCAAGAGCAAAGAATTGATCAGGATCATAGGTTGTAAAGGGAATTTGCCAATAAAGGGTAGTGGCAGCATTCATCCCACGAAGTGGTGCTTTTTCAAATTCGAGATTTGTGTCAAAGTTTGCAAAATTTTTGTTCGTAGATAAGTTTAATTTTTCTAAATTTAAATTGTATCCTGCATCTTGACGAGATAAGAAACGATTTGTAACTAAAAATTTACGTAAAGTTTCATCCCATCCTGCATAAAATGGGGTGCCCGTTAAATTTACAACAAACTTTGAAGACGGAATACTATTCTTAGTATTTAAATTTTCATTTCCTGTACTAAAGAGTTTAGTATAAAAATTCTGAATAAAGTTTTCTTCTTTTGTTGAAATAACTGCACTTGCTAGTTTTGGAGCTGTTTGAAGTTCTTTTGTAGAATTAAAATCTTCTCGCATTTGAATTGCTAAAGGAACAGCTAAAGGTCGATAATCTAAATTCCCAATTTGTAAAATTTTTTCACCTTTAATATTTTCTACTATTGATTGAGTGTTCAATTTGTTTCTTTCTAATAATTGAGCTGAAGATAATGTAGAAAGTTCAAAGTCTAAGAAATTGATTTTTTCTTGTTCTAATTTTGCATTAATTTTACCTTGGAAACGAGGTATAAAAACTTGATTCCACCAATTTTGTAGAGTGACATTTGAATCAATTCGTTGAATTTGTTTATTTAAATTACGAATACGTGTTAATGATGAACGTTTACGACGTTTTAATTTTCTTTTCGTTTGTGCATATTTTGGACGTTTTGCTCGTTTCCAATAACGATTTTTACGTTGACGTAAACGACGGTATTTAAGGTCAGTTTGACGGAATTGTTCTTTTGATGTTAAACCATTTGATAATTTATCAAAAATATTGCCTTTTTCCGTAACGGTTGCACTATAGCGACGAGAACGACGACGGCGTAAATTTTCTTTTAAACTGGCTTTACGAATTGCACTACGTGGACGCATACGCATTGAACCACGACGACGACTTCGTTTAACTTTAAATTTCGGGAAAGCAAAATTTATTGAAGAACCAAAGCCACTTGTCCAATTTTCATCAATTTTATGAAGCCATTGTTTCCAAATTTTTTTACTCATATCTCTTGATTTTCCATTTTCTACTTTAAATCGACTATTTGTTTCATCAGCAGTAAAAAATAAATTATCTTCTTGGGCAAAACGAGCATTAAACATTTGTTTTTTCTTTAAACGTTTAAAACGTTTACGTGTTTTTTTACGTTTTGTTAAAATGTTTTGTTCTTTACGCCATTGAGCTATTTCACTCTTGTCTAATTTACCAATCAGATTTTGTTTTGAAATTACAGAGTTTAGTCTCATTTTCTTTAGACTTGTTGCAAATGTACGACTAATATGATTAAAAATACTGCGTAATTTTAAGATTGGGGACATGCCTTTTGGTCCTGATTTATTGAGTTGTTCTGCAATACTCTCTTCAATTTTTTCAAAAGTTTGGATTTTATTTTTTAAATTAGTTTTTAAATAATTTTTAAGACGTTTGGCTTGCCAATTTTTAATGAATAGTCTTTTTGTTGAACTAGACTGTTGTTTAAAATTTGGATAACTTGTTTGATAGGCAATGGCTTCTTTTAAAGCTTTTTGAATCCCTGTTTTTAAGTTTAATTCTAGAGAGTAGCCATGAGTATTAAGCCCAATTGTAGTTAAAGAATTTGCTTCTGATAAATTTGTTTTATGAATTTCAAACCATTTTGATAATCGTTCTAAACGCGTTTTTAAATTTTTCTCAAAACGGTCTTGACGTTTTTCACGTTTTTCAACGCGACGTGATAAATAAAATTTTAATGCTTCAGTATCATAGATTTGACTTTGAGCATTTTTTAATAACACTAACCATAAAGATTGATCTTTAATTTCAGTTTTTATAAGTTCTTTGAGTTTTTGTTTCTGTAATTGTGTTAATTCAGTCTGTTTTTCTGGTGTTAATAAGAAGCCAGCTTCTTGGTTTACAAAACTTTCACGGCTCGTTACAGCTTTTTCGCCTCGAGTTTTTTGGCCTTTGTAGATAAATTTTGTTAATTCACCATAATTCTTTTCTTTTAAAAATTTTTGAATCATTGCTTGGCGAATAGGTTGCGCATTTAACATATACGCTTTTAACATATTTGTTGATTGATCTAGAACAGTACTTCCCATTTGGCCTTTTGAACCTAACAATTCTTCATGAATTATTGACTCAGCAATAATTGAATTACTTGTTTTATTAAGATATTCATTATATAACGGTTGATCAAATTTAAGGACAGTTTTAGAATTCAATCCTGGGGTATTCATATTAACATTTTCATTTGGAGTAATTGCAAATAAATGGCGAATTTTTTTAAAAGTTCCTTGAAATTGTTGATTATAAATACCACTAGCAAAACTTTTTGTTCCACCAATTTTTGATTTCATAGTTTGGTAATGTTGCATATATGTATACCAACGGAAACTATCATAATGTTCTGATAATAAAAATCTTCGTAAATGTAACAAATATTCTTCATTTTTTGTTAAAAAATGAGCCATTGGTTGACGTCGAATAAAATCGTCAATATCAAATTTTAATAATAAACGATTAAAGGGACTATAATACCAATGTTGTAAAACATCTTTATAAATTTGAGCACGATAACGACTTGCTTTTTTGCCAATAATTGAATACTGGTGAGTAGGAAGTTGTATATTACTACTATTTAAATTTTTATTTTTTTGACTGCTTAAGTCTGTTGAAAGAGCGTTCCCACTATTCATTACTGAACTTTCTTGATTTAGTTTAAATCGACGTGGTTGTCGTGGGCCTTTACGAAGAGCTTTACGTAGAGAAGCATTGCGCATCGTACGTTTCCAACGTAAAGTTGGTTTATAGTAATAGAAATATTTACGCATTAAAACACGGAAATAAGGAGAATTATTTTCTATGCCAAAATTTCGGAATAATTGAATTCCATAAAAACGTAACTTTTTACGGAATGCTTTTTCACGTTGCAGATAAATTTTTGCTGGATGAAATAGAGATAATGGCGATGTTAAAGTACTTGGTTCACCTTTTGATTCGCTTAAAAAATTACGGTAGAATAAATTTTCACTATTTTTTAACTTTAATTCCGCTGCCTTATCTTTTTGTCCGAATTCTTTCGAGAAAATTGGACCATTTAGATTTGATTCTTTTGATAGAATTTGTTTCCATCGTTTTGAATATAGAGAAGATTTCCCATCATTAATAGTTTTTTCATTTTTTGCAATTAAGATACGCGTATCAAATTTACGAATAAATTTACGAATTGTGGCTAATTCTTGTTTGGAATTTTGTTGTTTTAAAGTAGGAATAATAATTCCGGTTGGAAGATTTTGTGAGTCTTTTTTTGCATTTTCTAGTTTTTCAAGTTTAGTTGGTAAACTACGTTCATGAAAACTTGGATGGTAGACTTGTTCAAATAGCATACGGAAAAATTCTACACGTGGGCCCATAAACGATTCTAAACGAGGTGTTGCTAATTGTTTTTTAAATGAACGCATCCAAGGACCTGGGAAGAAACGGAAACGAACACGATGATTACGCATTTTTCGGCGTAACCAAAAACGATCAAAACCATAATTTAAATCCTCAACTGTAAAAAGATCATAAACTCCTTGGTCGTAAAGTCCTGCATCAAACGTACGATATTTTCGAATACGACGTTTCCAGCGTTCACGACGACCATGTCGCCCGCGGTTTCGGCGAGTATTACGATCTGAAGCTTTAGTACTTAAAAAGGATGTTTCTAATAACGCTTTTTGATCAATTAATCGATCTTCATGAGTTAAGCCGATGGGATTTGTAATAGTGTAATCAAGTCCAAAATAAGCTAAATTGGAAACAGCACAAATCATAGTTAAATATAAAAAGAAGAAATTTAAAAATTTTGAATAAGCAGTTGTTGTTACTTTAAATGTTGAAATTATACCCATATAAATATTATATGCAGGGTTTTCAAAAAACCAAGAAGTTAAATTTAAAAACGTTAAACTACCAACTAAAATCCCCGCTAAATAACTTACATGACTTGTTAAAAAAGTTTCTAAAGTTGAAACTGGAAAACTTTCTAATAAAGTTGATTCTGATCCAATAGATAAATTTGCTACAAAAGGATAAATTGTTGTTTGTTCCGTAAAAGCTATTAAGAAACTTAATAAAAAGATTTTTACTTTTGATAAATCTTCTAAAGTATATTTCTTTTCATTATAAGTATCCCACATATATTTTACTAATAAAAGAAAACCTAAAATATAACGAAATATATCTAAAGATAACCATGGAATAACAATAAAACGCCATCCTAAAACAATACTAGCAATCCATAATACATTTCCTGCAATTGTTCCTAGACCAGCTAAATAGCCTGCTTCTAAACCTTGCATGACAAAACGACGAATAATAATAAGATGCGCTGTTGAAGTAGGTAAAAACAAGAAGAAACTATTAATAAATCCAATCCCAAATTTTTCAAGGGCATAAACAAAGCTATTTTGTTGACCGTAAGATAAGGGAGTTTCTAGGAAATTGAACATATTATGGAAATAACTGTCTAAAACAGAAATTTCGGAAACCATCGATGAAGCTATTTCCGGAATAATTACCGGTAAAGACCAAAGTTTTTGAAGCCAATTTAAGGTTACAATATCTATTAAAAAAGTTTTGGTACTTAAAATAAGATAACTTAGAATTGCACCAAAATTTTCATAACTGGATAGAAGTGTACTTGAATCGGATTCAATAAATTTATTAACAACTTCAATATAATCTTTAACAGAAGTGACTAAAGAAAGAAAAGTTAACATTTCTTCATCCTTCTTTTCTATCCTTTGAATTTAGCATAAATTTTAAAAAACTCATTTTTTTATCTTAGACAAATTTTTAAACGTTTTTAAAATTTTTTATGCCATTTAAATTTAATTTTTTTTAAAAGTAAAAATAAAAATGGTAAGGTAATTGTTTGTGTTATTGTAATTTGTTTAAGATAATTAATTAATTTTAATAATAATTAATTTTAATTAATTTACAAATACCGAAAAAGAAATAGAGCCTTAAAATTATTTCCTTACTTAGTTACACAAAATTTTTTATTTTTATGCCGAAACTCAGGAGTGCAGCACACCAATGGCTTTGATCTTTAGCTAAAGCCCTGCGCGTAGCTGATGGTGTTACACGCAGTGTTAACACCATGAGTTTCACTAGTGGTGAAACTCTTAGTTGCACCATGAGCAAAGCCAATGGCTTTGATCTTTAGCTAAAGCCCTGAGTTCCCTTTGTTTTATCAATAGCTAAGCCAATGACGATAGTATTGCTCGTAGCTGATGGTGTTATACGCAGTTTTAACACCATCAGTTGCAACGATTGAATAAATATTAATATTTATTTGTTTTATTTGTTCAAATAAGAGATTAAAATAAATTATTAAATTATTCAGTTTTATTATAGATCATTATATAACAAAAATAATAGAGTAACATTTATAAATAATTAAAAATTAATTATTATTAATTATTTTAAGTCACCCTGGCAATAGGCAAGAGATTCCAGTAAGTCTCCCTAAAAGTTCTTCTTGCCCCTGCATCGTTTCACAACCAAGTTCGAGATGGATTGGTGTGGGACCAACGCAGTATGAATCACCAGGATATATCTGCAGAGCCTAGCTCTGGAGTGTAAAGGAATGAATGGTTACTAAGTAACCATTCAATATTTATTAGGTCAAAATCAATCGGCCTTTAGTATTCCTCAGCTGAAACTATTACTAGTCTTAGACTTGGAACCTATCAATCAGCTAGTCTGGCTGCGGCCTAATGGAGAGTATTCATCTTAGGGTGGACTTCCTACTTAGATGCTTTCAGCAGTAATTCGCTCTGAACGTAGCTACCCTGCGTTTCCTTCTGGAGAAAGAACAGGTATACCATAGGTTCATCCTTCTAGGTCCTCTCGTACTATAGAAGGCTCCCTTCAATACTCTTGCGCTTATACCGGATATGGACCGAACTGTCTCACGACGTTCTGAACCCAGCTCACGTTCCCTTTTAATGGGCGAACAGCCCAACCCTTGGGACGTACTACCGCCCCAGGATAGGAAGAGCCGACATCGCATGTATGTTAAAAATAACTTTTGATAAACATAAGCTACAGCTTGTTTGCTAAAGCCAAAAATTTAGTAAAACTATTGAATAAATAATAAAAGTAAGTTTACAAATGGCTTTTATTACCGTCTGAAACTTTATATTTCATACATTCAACTAGGTATGGTCGAATAATTTCTCTGAAATTAGATGAATTTTGTTCATTAATTGCAATTCGATAACCAACGAGAACACCTTCATTAGTTTTTTTAACTAAGCTTGTCTCTAAATTAAACCTATTTTTCAACGCAGTTTGCAAACGAAATAATCCTTCTTTACTGAATGATTCAGTACAAATTCTCATAGCATTAGATTTTCCTAACCATTTTAAACTTCCGTCGTCCATATACCAATAAGCAATTGCTCTCGGAGTTAAGAAAAGTTCAATATTTTTAGGGACATTTTTAACTAATTTATTTGTTTTTGGATCAAAAGAATAAAATAGGTTTCCGTAATGTCGTAAACTATTATTTACAGTGGTATTAAAATACCATCTTTGACACAATTTATTAGTTCGTGAATCCACAATGGCAGCATAAATTGGAGGACTTTTACATAATGGTTGTAACACTGAATATTTGTGAAATAAATATTCTTTATGTTCAGCTTTATGTAAAGCGCGATAACGCCAAGTTCGACCAGAAGTTTCTGTTTGTAAATTTCCGTCACCTAACAATGTACCAATTAACAAATCTTTTTGTTGTTCAAGTAATTTCATAAGGAATGTTGTTTAAAGTTTTTTTGTTTAATTAGAGAGTTTTTTAATGTCATTTAATATGACAATCAATTAAAGTTATTTCAGTAATTGTATTTTTTTAATACAAGTTACTCTATATATCGCTATATAGATCAGACTATATCATCAACCAATAATGGTTGTCCAGCGTGTAGTCGTTGAGGGGACATAGTTAATTAAACCAGTGGTCTTCCCTGCTGATTATTCGCAGTTTTGAATTTTCACTAAAAAAAGCTAAAGCCTTTGTTAGTACCAAAACATCTACACCAATTGAATGGACGAACGTCCCAGCATATAGCTAGATTGACATCGCAGTATTACTACTGCGAGACCCCAAATGTTAAGGTGCCAAACCTTGCCGTCGATATGAACTCTCTGGCAAGATTAGCCTGTTCATGTGTGTTATCAAAAGGTCTTTAAACCTTTTTTCTTTAACTTGATGCTAAAGATCAGACTATGTCATCAACTTAGTGCTAAACTGTAAACGGGAAATTAGTATCTCAGTGTTATCTAAATCTAAGTTGCCAAGCATTCGTGGAGAGTATATTCGTAAGATCACGTCACTCTCTAGTCGTTGAACGTTCTGTAAGTCTTGTTCATTTTGTTTATTACTCATAATAATGTTTACCTCCTTTTCCTATTTTTTACAATTATTTACTAATGCTTTTGTGGACTTTATTAGGTTACTTTTATCTTTGTAACCAAACCGAATGAAATTTGGGTCTTAAATACAGCTGCGTTGCAAGTTGCCACACCAAAAGTAACCTCTTTGACTTTGTAAAGCCAAGTTATTACGTATTCATATGGGTTCTTGCAGTTAACTCGGTTTTATCTACAAGTTTGTAGTGAATCTTAATAAATTGTCTGCTTCTTTCGAAGCAGCGGGACAACGATTAATTTTATCCCTAGAGTAACTTTTATCCGTTGAGCGACGACCCTTCCACGCGGCATCGTCGGATCACTTATGCCGGCTTTCGCCCCTGCTCGACTTGTAGGTCTTGCAGTCAAGCTCTCTTCTGCATATACACTCACCATCTGATTTCCGTCCAGACTGAGAGAACCTTTGCACACCTCAGTTACCTTTTATGAGGCGTTCGCCCCAAACAAACTGCCCGCCTGAAACTGTCAAGTGTCCTGATTCAAGGATCACCATTAGGATTCTAGCTCTTCCAGAGTGGTCTCTCAATTTTGGCTCCAATTTTCCCGGAAGAAAACCTTCAACGCCTCCCACCTAGACTGCGCAAGAAAAGCCCGAACCCAATTTCAGGCTACAGTGAAGCTTCATAGGGTCTTTCTGTCCTGGTATAAGTAGTCCGCATCTTCACGGACAAGTCTATTTCACCGAGTCTCTCTCCGAGACAGCGCCCAGATCGTTACGCCTTTCGTGCAGGTCGAAACTTACTCGACAAGGAATTTCGCTCAGTTAACCTCTCTTCTTTCAAATTTCTAAACGTTAGCTTTTGCTAAAAAGTTTAGAATCCACTAAATTTCTAGTGGGAGAGCTGGACTCTATCTTAGATTTTTGACGGATTATAAATTAGAATTTAAACGAAGTTCTTCTCTTGAGCTTTAGCTAAAGAGTAAAGCTCAAAAGCTTTGCTCTTAAACATGCGATCTGCTCATCAAGTTTAGTCGATTTAACAGATTTTGCTTTAGGACGTAGACGAACTCTGAGTTGAGTTCCTTGATCTACAATTTCTAAAAAGTTTTTTAGAGAATTTAGATGATATTTAGCTTTCATTTGAAGACAAATAGTACGAAAAGATTGAAATTCAATTTTCTTTTTTGTTTTTAACGAGTGTTCTTCAAAAAAAGGAATAATTTTTTCTGTTAATTCCGTTATTGATTTTACTCGAAATTGCCAACGCGTTCCCGATTTATCTGTACGATTTACGGTAACGGTTCCACATCCAAAATACTCTTTTAAAGCATATAGGATTTGAAGATCTATTTCATTTTGTACTACTGTAAATTCAGGTTGAAGTTGCACTTTCCATTTCATATCTTTTTTGATATGAGCGTCGAGATTAAAACATCCTTCGCCATCTACGAATCCTACAATCCATTGCGGATTAAGTTTTGTTGTCATATTTAATAATTTCCTTCTATTGTTTATAAATAATTTTTTTTCGTCAACATATCCCCAAACGTATAGTCTCTGAGGGTTCTTGTATGTTAATTCTATAAGTATAGATTTAACAATTTTATCATCAACAGTTGAAACTGTTAGTGATTTAGTCTTAAAACAAGTCTTCCCTGCTGATTGTCCCCTTGTCTAGCCAATTTTAACTATCAATTGTTGACTAAGTTTTTTATATTAGCAGTAAAACTGCAGAAAAGAAACGAACAAATTGATGAGTATGGTCTAGCTGTACATACTTTTAAAAAAGCAGTTAGTATTTTTTTTACTATGAGGAGTTTCCAGCATATAGTTTAGTTTTACTAAGGCTAGCTTTTAACCTTAGGACCGTTATAGTTACGGCCGCCGTTCACCGGGGCTTCGGTCGTCAGCTTCTTCCAAAGGAATAACCAACTTCCTTCACCTTCCGGCACTGGGCAGGCGTCAGCCCCCATATATTGTCTTACGACTTTGCGGAGACCTGTGTTTTTGGTAAACAGTCGCCTGGGCCTGGTCACTGCGACCCTCAAAAAATGAGGGCGCCCCTTCTTCCGAAGTTACGGGGCCAGTTTGCCGAGTTCCTTAGAGAGAGTTCTCTCGCGCCCCTAGGTATTCTCTACCTGCCTACCTGTGTCGGTTTCAGGTACAGGGAATGAATATGTTTTATCTCAAAAGAGAGGTGTTCGAGCTTTTCTTGGAAGTGTGACATCACTAGCGTCTCTTTTCCGAAAAAAAGAAACGGGATCATGCCTTGACTCTAAATTGTTTTTGTTCAATCTATCAACATCTTGGACATTTCCACTGCAATCCATAAACAGTTCTAGTTTAGCCTCCTCCGTCCCTCGGTTCCCATATTCAAACGTACAGGAATATTAACCTGTTTTCCATCGACGACGCCATTTGGCCTGGTCTTAGGTCCTGACTCACCCCCCACGGACGAACCTTGTGGAGGAACCCTTAGGTTTTCGGGGCATTGGATTCTCACCAATGTTTTCGTTACTCAAGCCGACATTCTCACTTCCGCTTTGTCCACCCTTTTTTCCAAAAAAGCTTCACCCTCAGCGGAACGCTCTCCTACCGATTTTTTAAATAAAAAATCTCACAGCTTCGGCAGGCCGCTTAGTCCCGGCCATTGTCGGCGCAAGAACGCTTTACCAGTGAGCTATTACGCACTCTTTCAAGGGTGGCTGCTTCTAAGCAAACCTCCTGGTTGTTTAAGCATTCTCACATCCTTTTCCACTTAGCGGCCATTTAGGGGCCTTAGCTGGTGATCTGGGCTGTTTCCCTCTTGACATAGGAACTTATCTCCCCAAGTCTCACTGGTTAACGGAAGGCTATACCTAATATTCTAAGTTTGCCACGACTTGGTACCGCTTTCGCAGCCCGTATCGAAACAGTGCTTTACCCTTAAGGCAGCTCATCGTTACCGCTGCGCCTCAACGCATTTCGGAGAGATCCAGCTAGCTCCTGGTTCGATTGAAATTTCTCCAACTAATGACAGCTCATCCCCCGATTTTTCAACATCGGTGGGTTCGGCTAAAAGACTAATTATTTCTAATTAGATTAGACTATACCTTCATCTATACATGCACTTAGCGCTTTAATTAAGACTTATTCAAGATAATTGCTTCTAAACAGGTGGTTTATTACGGTTTCTAAGGAGTTTTTTCGGCGAGCGCCATCATCAGATTTGTAGTAAACCTTAGTAATCAACTCAATCAGGCGTGTTTTATTTGTTGAAAAGTTTGCGCGATCTTTTAATAAGACGTTAATTTCTTCAGCACACTCCCACATTAAAAAGGATTTTTTCGCAAAATCTGGAAGTTTGTCCCTATTTTTTTGAAAAAAAGGTTTAATAATGTTGTCTAGTTGGTTTCTTTGTTTTGTTACGCCACAGATTTTCTTTTCTTTTTTTGGACGTTTTATAACCCAAGTAATACCCATGTATCGTTCAATCGCATAAAATAATAGAAGATTTTGGTCTGCTACTTCTAAAGTGAGGTCAAACGTTCTTTGAAGTATTCCAGGTCTAGTTTTAGACATAGCAAAATAGCTTTGAAACGATCCGTCCCCGACTATTAGACCTACGATGTAATCATCTGAAAGAATACCTGGTTTGTTGAAATCCACAAAAGGAATCGATAGAACGTCCTGTTTATATTTCAAAACTTGCGATAGAGCGATATCCCACTCGTGGTCACTTTTAAAAGCTGGTTTTAAAATTCTTTCATAATCATTTAGATTTCTTTTTCTCTGGTTACCTTTTGTGTTCATTGCGAACATTAAGTACGCTGCGTATAAAACTCTAACACGTTTTTCCAAATTGGGGTTAGTGTATATTTCCAGTACTGCAAAAAATAGTTGATAGTCTTGAAATTTTTCAGAAAGTAAAGGACACTCTTGAAACAGAGGCTTAATTACTTGCAAAAGAATAGTTTGACGAGAAATTTTAAGATAGTATGATCCATCCTTTTTGGGTTTGAAGTCTTGTAGCATCGGCTCTTTAGTTCCAAGTTTTTGAATTTGATTGTCAAAAAATGCTTTGCATTTTAATAAAGTTGATTCATCTTTTTGGCATAAAGTAAAGTCACATCTGACTTGCATAGTGTTAACTTTATCTCCGATTATTGAAATAGAAAAACATCCCTCTGCATCTGTAAAACCTGCTATCCATGGACCTGTTATTGTCCAAGAATTTCTTAAATTAAATGTATTCATTGTTTTATAAAAGTGGTTAAATAAAATTAATTATTGTAATAAAAGTTTATAAACTCGTGAACGTTAGTATTTTGGACTGTATAGTGCTGGCGTGTTAGCTTAAGACTTTTGTCTTAAACTCTTCTCTTTCGAGTCAGTCGTTACGGGGTCTTAATAAAGCTTTTAACTTTTCTAAAGACTTCCCTCGATATTCCCACGGTTTTAAATCTTTTTCTATATAGCGTGACACGGCGGCGCGAGTGTTTTAAACCTCGATCGCGTTCAAGGAAGCTATATTAGATATTTTTTTGACTAACGTTACAGGTTCATCGATATGAGCCAGATTTTTTTATGTGCGTTACCGCACAAGGAGGCCCGTACAAGATGTCGACCTCCACTAGGTGTTACCCAAGCTTCATCCTGACCATCATTAGATCACCAGGGTTCGGGTCCATAAGAAGTGACGAATTCGCCCTATTCAGACTCGCTTTCGCTTAGGCTCCGGATTTTATTCCT
>Ga0209768_10000974_pt1 | contig 18615 bp, 15 predicted proteins | sample LauGreSBDMM110SD_3_FD_187564 | JGI IMG/M metagenome (GOLD analysis project Ga0209768, IMG submission 187564) | Freshwater lake microbial communities from Lake Michigan, USA - Sp13.BD.MM110.SD (SPAdes) (version 2) | ecosystem: Environmental > Aquatic > Freshwater > Lake | place: Lake Michigan... | reverse complement strand
AGCCGAGTGGTCAGCTGTCGCGCAGCTTGCCGCCGACATCCATGGCTGCTGGGTGCAAAAAAGACAGGTCTTCTTCTGCGGCAACGGCGGTAGCGCCGGCAACGCCATTCACCTGGCCAATGACTTCCTTTATGGCATCGCCAAGCGGCCGGGCGGGGGGCTTCGTGTGAACGCCCTGTCGGCCAACCCGGCTGTTATCACTTGCCTGGCCAACGACATCGGCTACGACCGAATTTACTCCGAGCAGCTTTCAGTGCTGGCAAACCCGGGCGACTTGCTGGTGGTGCTGTCTGGAAGCGGCAATTCGCCCAACATCGTCGCCGCGCTCGAGCAGGCCAAAGCCATGAAGGTCAAGAGCTATGCAATTCTTGGTTTTACCGGCGGACGCTCCAAGGAGCTGGCCGACGTGCCCATTCATTTTGCTGTTGATGACATGCAAATCTCCGAAGACCTGCAGTTGGTTGTGGGGCATATGCTGATGCAGTGGCTTTATGTCAACCGGCCAGCAGCACAAAAACAGCGGTAACCAGCCATAAGCAAAGTATTCATCGTCGGAAGCAATTCGTTCTCGGGTGCCAGTTTTGTAGACGCACTGACATTGCAGGGCCATGAGGTCTTAGGGTGCGGGCGTTCACCGGAGCCGCATCCGGCGTTCACTCCGTACAAGTGGACACCGCGGTCAGGCACCTTCACGTTCCATCAATACGACCTGAACCACGACCTGGACCCGTTGATGGACTTGATTGAGCGCGAGAAGCCGGCATATGTGGTGAACTTCGCTGCCCAGAGCATGGTGGCTGAAAGCTGGAAGAACCCTGACCAATGGTTCATGACCAATGTCGTGTCAACCGTGCGTTTTCATGACCGTCTCCGTCATTGCAAGTTTCTTGAAAAGTATGTGCATGTCACCACGCCGGAGGTGTACGGCAGCACCAGCGGGTCCATCGACGAAAATGCACCGTTCAACCCGAGCACGCCCTATGCAGTTTCGCGTGCAGCTGGCGACATGAGCCTGAAGACATTCTTCACCGCCTATAAATTCCCGGTTGTGTTCACGCGTGCCGCCAATGTGTTCGGCCCGGGGCAGCAGCTGTACCGGATCATTCCCAAAACCATTCTGTTCATCAAGCTTGGCCGCAAGCTGCAGCTTCATGGGGGTGGGCACTCGGAGCGCTCGTTTATCCACATGCGTGACGTATCGGATGCCACCATGCGCATCATGAGCCAGGGCACGCGAGGTGAGACCTACCATATCTCTACCAGCCGCATCATCAGCGTGCGGGACCTTGTGCAATTCATTTGCGACCGCATGGGCGCCAAGTTTGAAGACTGTGTGGACATTGTTGGCGAGCGCCTGGGCAAGGACGCTGCCTACACGCTGGACAGCACCAAGCTGCGCAGCCAACTCGGCTGGCAAGACCAGGTCTCGCTTGAAAAGGGGATTGACGAAACTATTGCCTGGGTGGAGCAGTGGCTTGGCGACCTGAAGCAACAGCCCTTCGACTACATACACAAATCATGAGCAAGGAAGTGTCAGTGACAACAACAAATGCAATCGGGCGGGAAATTGACCTGCTGGTGAACTACCCAAAAAGCAAACGCGACGTTGCCGACCGCGGGCAAAGCAAAACCGAAGAAGACCGCCGCATTGCCCGCAAATTCGGCAAAGAGTTTTTTGATGGCGATAGAAGCCAAGGTTACGGAGGGTTTAATTACCTCCCGCGTTTCTGGCAGCCAGTTGTTCCGACTTTGCAGCAGTATTTTGGCCTGGATTCAACAAGCTCACTGCTTGACATAGGCTGCGGCAAGGGATTCATGATGCATGACCTTGCGGAACTCATTCCCGGCATTACAGTCAAAGGTATCGATATTTCTGAATACGCGATTGACAACGCCATTGAAGACATGCGCCCCCATGCGCAGGTGGCAGACGCACGCAAATTGCCTTTTGCCGACAAGTCTTTCGATGTGGTGATTTCAATCAACACCATCCATAACCTTGTCCGAGAAGAGTGTGGCCAGGCATTGCAGGAGATTGAAAGGGTAAGCCGCGGTAAGTCTTACATCACCGTCGACGCTTACCGCACTGAAGAAGAGAAGTCACGCATGTTTGCATGGAACCTGACCGCTCAAACCATCATGCATGTTGACGAGTGGAAAGCCTTTTTCGAAGAGGTTGGCTATACCGGGGATTACTACTGGTTTATTCCATGACGCCGGAAATTGCCAAACAGTTGCTTTTCAGCATGCGTCGGATCCGATTTGTCGAGCTTGAGATCGCGAGACGTTATGGGGAAGGGAAGATGCGCTGCCCAACTCACCTTTCAGTCGGACAGGAAGCTGTCTCGGCTGCCGTCGGGTTGGCATTGCGCAAGGACGACCTCGCCGTCAGTGGTCATAGGGCCCATGCCCATTACTTAGGAAAGGGCGGCGGCCTTCGCGCCATGCTCGCGGAGATCTACGGCAAGGTTGACGGCTGCGCGCGTGGGCGCGGTGGTTCCATGCACCTGATTGACGAGTCGGTCGGTTTTATGGGAAGCACAGCAATTGTGGCCGGAACCATACCGGTAGGCGTGGGTTTGGGTTATGGAATGAAATGCAAAAATACAGACCAAGTGAGTTGCGTGTTTCACGGAGACGCAGTGGTGGAGGCCGGCGTTTTTTTTGAGTCTCTCAATTTTGCTGTTATAAAAAAGTTGCCGGTTTTGTTCCTATGCGAAAACAACCAGTACTCGGTTTACTCGCACTTGCGAGTCAGACAACCGAAAAACCGTAGTATCGCCAAAATGGCTGAAGGACTAGGAATTACTGCAAGAGCCGGCAATGGAAATGACGTTGTGCAGGTGTTCGAGATGACCATGGATGCGCTTAATGGGATCCGTGCAGGCGGCGGCCCGAGATTTCTGGAGTTTTCTACCTACAGATGGCTCGAGCATTGCGGCCCGAATTTTGACAATGACATTGGCTATCGCAGTGAAGAGGAGTTCCTGGAGTGGAAAAAGAAGGATCCCATCGCATATTACGAGGCAGAACTGATAACTCAAGGCGTCGTGACCTCTGAGGGGCTCCAGCGCATGGATGCCGAGATTCAATGCGAAGTTTTCGAAGCCTTTGATTTTGCAGATGCGTCACCTTATCCCGAACCAGAAAGCGCCGGCTTCAATCTCTACGCGATTGAACCTGATGTCGCCTCTCCTCCTCAAAGCTTGAGGTTTTGATATGGCAGTTATGACATTTGCTAAAGCTATCAACGATGCCTTGTTGCTGGCCATGACGCTGGATGATGGTGTTATATGCTACGGCTTGGGAGTGGACGACCCCAAGGGCGTGTTCGGTACAACACTAGGCTTGCAGCAAAAATTCGGTACTGATCGCGTGTTCGATATGCCAACTTCTGAAAACGCGATGACCGGCATTGGAATCGGTGCCGCCTTGTATGGCATGCGTGCGGTCATGACGCATCAACGGCTAGATTTTGCTCTGCTCTCGATGGATCAACTCGTCAACAATGCAGCAAAATGGCGTTTCATGTTTGGTGGGCAGCGTGGCGTTTCACTCACAGTTCGGATGATCCTTGGCCGCGGTTGGGGCCAGGGCCCAACCCACTCTCAAAACCTGCAGGCCTGGTTCGCGCATATTCCCGGGCTGAAGGTTGTGATGCCTTCAACGGCAGAAGATGCGAAGGGTTTGCTGCTTTCTTCCATTTTTGATCCAGACCCAGTAATATTCTTGGAGCATCGCTGGCTTCACAATTTAAAAGGTGAGGTTACCAGCGGTGATTACCGGATCCCAATTGGCCAGGCGAAGCGAGTGCGCGAGGGTAAAGACATAACAATTGTGTCTATGTCATATATGACAATCGAGGCTATTCATGCCATCGATTACTTGGCATCTAAAGAAATTAGTTGTGATTTAATCGATTTGCGAAGTGTGCGTCCCATAGACTGGCAAGCAATATTTTCATCGGTGCATCATACTGGTCGCCTGTTGGTATTGGATACTGGAAATCTAACTGGTTCAATATCCGGTGAGATTCTCGCTAGAACAATTGAAGCATGCTGGGGAACTTTTGTGTCCGCGCCGCGTCGTTTGGCAATGCCGGATTATCCAGAAGCAACCAGTCCATCATTGACGGAGAATTACCACGTTCGAGCTGAGCACATAGCCCAAACGATTTGTTCGATGGTTGGACGTCAAGTCGATGTCACCACACTTAGGCAGCAGAGGGTTCACCCACATGATGTTCCTGGTGAATGGTTCAGTGGCCCATTTTAATCGATGACTTATTTGATTGGATCTTAAATTTATGAAGCATTTTTCTGAGGCAAGTAAAGTTCTAGAAGGCCAGCGGATGTTTCAAATCCTGAACCAGGCGCGTCAGATGGAGCTTAGCGGTCGGGATATTATTCATTTTGAAATAGGCGACCCAGACTTCAATACGCCATCAAATATTGTAGAGAAATGTGTTGATGCTCTTCGCAAAGGCGATACCCATTACACGAATTCTTCAGGTACAGATGCTTTCAAGAAAGCCGCTGCAGAAATTACTATAAAATCTAGAGGTTTTACACCAACTCACGAGCAGATCCTTGTTACACAGGGCGGTAATATTCAAATTTATTATGCGTTGGCTTGTACAGTTAATCCAGGTGAGGAAGTAGTAACTATTGATCCTTGTTTTGTATCGTACCGGTCAATAATGAAATTTCTGGGGGTCGTACCCATTGGCGTGCCTCTATATGAGGAAAACCAGTTCCAGCTTGATCCTGCAGATTTAGAAAGAGCAATTACATCCAAAACAAGGGTGATTTTGATAAACTCTCCCCATAACCCAACGGGTTCTATCCTAGACGAGTCAACAATGAAGGCTATATATGATATTGCAGTGAAGTACGATTTGTATTTGGTAAGCGATGAAGTTTACGGTCGCATGGTGTACGAAAATACAGATACTAAATTTGCTTCTCCTAGTATTTATGACGAATGTAAAGAACGAACAATCATGATACATTCTTTCAGTAAATCATATGCGATGACTGGATGGAGGATAGGTGCGATGACAGGGCCTTCGGACCTTGTTGCAAGAATGGCACTTTTGTTGGAGACTACAACATCTTGCGTATCACCGTTTATTCAGGCCGCTGCTATTGAAGCAATGACGGCGAACCAATCCGCGATATCAGGCATGATGATGGAATACAAAAAACGACGTGACTTAATGGTTGTTATGTTGAACGAGGTAAAAGGCGTCTCTTGCATTTATCCGAAGGGAGCTTTTTACGTTTTTGCAAACGTAAAACAAAGCGGGATGAATGATATTGAGTTTTCAGAATATATATTGCGGGAAGTGGGAGTTGCAGCATGTCCGGGCTCATATTTCGGCAAAAATGGTGAGGGCTATGTCCGATTTTGTTTTGCAAACTCAATGGAGAATATTAAAGACGGAATGAACAGATTAAAAGTTCTATTTAATACCGCTAAGAAGAGATAAAAAATGACGAACATTATTATTCTTGGCGCGAGCGCAGATATTGGTCAAAATATTTGCAGACTATACCAGCGTGACGGTGCGAAAATTATTGGAACTTACCGGAGTGAATTTCCAGAACGCGTTAGCTTATCGCAGTTGGATGGAGTGAAACTTTTGCAATGTGATCTTACAAGACAAGAAGACGTTGCAAGGTTGGCGTTTTTTGTCTCTGAGTCGGAGTTTTCGTGGGATGTGATTTTCAGTTCAGTTGGGACCAGTGAACCAATAGGTAGGTTCTTTGAATTGGATTTTGACAAATGGGCCCGATCCATCGATGTGAACATGATCTCTCAGCTAAGAGCAATACACGCCCTCTATCCTATGCGAGATAAATCAAAAAAGGTGGATATAGCCTTGCTCGCAGGTGGGGGGACTAACAACCCCTTTCGTTGCTACTCTGCCTACTGTGTTGCGAAGATTGCACTCATTAAGATGTGCGAACTTATAGATGATGAAGCGGAAGACCTAAATGCATTCATACTTGGCCCAGGTTTTGTAAAAACAAAAACCCACTATGAAACATTGCGAGCTGGCTCTAAGGCAGAACAGAATCTGGAACGTGTTGAAAAATTCATGGCCTCAATAGGAATTGGGACTTCATTCAAAGACATATACGATTGTCTTGAATGGTCACGAAAAATGGGAAGAAGCGTGGTCGGTGGAAGGAATCTCTCTGTTGTGCATGACAATTGGGGGGCGGATGATTTAGCAAGTGCGCTTAAAAATGATAACAACATGTACAAATTGAGAAGATCTCGAAACAACTGATCCCTTTGGCATTATTAGAAAATCTACTTAAATTTATAAGAAATTAATATGAAATCTAATGCAGACGAAATGAAAGAATCACGTTTGGCTTGGCAACTCCATGTTGAGGCTACAAATGAGCAGTTCGAAACTGATGAAATTACCCTTGGACCATGGACATCTTATAGCTTACGCCATGATCCTAAACACATGGCATTCGTGCTTTCACGGTACAAGTTTTGTGCAAAGATGCTTTCGGGTAAGGGTCGAGTTCTTGAGGTCGGTTGTGGTGATGCATTCGGTGCCCCTATCGTCGCGCAGGAGGTTGACCATCTACATTGTCTAGATTGGGAAGAGAGGAACATTTCTGGTAATCGGCGTAGATTGTCCTGCATTAAAAATATTACTTTCGAGACTGCTGATGTTTCATCATCTTCGGTTAAGGGCAAATACGATGCAATATTTAATATTGACGTAATAGAGCATTTAGAACCGGATTTTGAAAAATCATTCATGAATAACATGGTTGGGTGTTTAAGTGAAAATGGCGTAATGATAGTTGGTACGCCAAATGAATCGGCTTCTCAATATGCAACTCATCGAAGCGATCATCAACATATTAATCTTAAGAATGAAAAAACTTTAAGACAACTTTTTTCCAACTATTTCCATAACACGTTCATGTTTTCGATGAATGATGAGGTAGTCCACACTGGGTACTCACCTATGGCTCACTACCTTTTTGCCATCGGAGTAGTTCGAAAGTAGTAAATTAGGGCGTGCTTCGGGTTTTGATGAACGATCAAGGTATTGCAAAATGAAACTAACTGATTCGATTGCCGAAATTCTCAAAGCAAACGGTGTAGGCCATGTGTTCGGTTTACAGGGTGGTGCTGTCGTCCATATTTTTGATTCGCTGGAACGTGCGGGTCTGGGAGTTACTTATACCCACCATGAGGAATCTGCAGCGCTCGCTGCGGTCGCCTATGCGAAGGCTACGCAGAATCTGGGATGCGTTGTGGTAACAACCGGTCCAGGCGCAACAAATGCCATCACAGGCCTCCTTGCTGCATGGCAAGACTCTATCCCGTGCCTATTTATCAGCGGGCAGGTGCGGTCACAACATACCTCGTATGGCCGCAAGGTGCGTCAGGTCGGGACCCAAGAAGTCAACATATGCGATGTAGTAAAGCCATTAACTAAATACACAAAGTTCATTCAGGACAAGGACAGTTTTGTGAGCGAGGTGCTTCATGCGATTGACGTGGCCCGCTCGGGTCGGCCCGGCCCTGTCTGGCTAGATATTCCCCTCGAATACCAGTGGCAGGAGATTGCTTTCCGGCAAGAGATGCCGGTGCAGCGCAAACCGGACAGGCCTGCATTTGATCTGGCTGGAGCCATCGAATCGCTTGCTTTGCTGCGGGCCTCGTCCAGGCCACTGCTTGTGCTGGGTTATGGCGTCAGGTTGGCCGGATGTACCGGCCCGCTCTGGAAATTGATCGAAAAGCACAAAATCCAGTACGTGACGACTTGGACAGCAGCTGACCTGTATCCCACAATGGAGCCGCTCAATCTGGGAATTATCGGAATGAGCGGCCAGCGAGGTGCCAATCACGCAATGTTTTCCTCAGACCTTTTGCTCTGCCTTGGAACCCATCTGTCCATTCCTCACACGACAACGCTGTTCGACAGCTATGCACCACAGGCTAAAAAAATCATTGTGAATATCGACAAAGACCAGCTTGACAACTTGAATGTTGCTTTCGACCTGAAAATTGTCTCGGACCTTGGTGACTATGTGGAATGGGCCGAAAAGCAGAACTGGCCCCCATGCAGATGGGCTGAGGGTGCGGAGATAAAGCAACAAAACTGGTATGCGCCCCCTGAAACTGAACGTCCGAATTCAAATGTATTTGTGCACAGCCTGACGCAGCGTGCACCAGCTGGAACTTGTCTGGTAGTGGATGGCGGAGGCACAGCTTTATATGCCAGCTTTCAGAGTTCTGTCCTCAAGCAGGGTGATCGGGTCATATGCTCCTCTGCCATTTCTGCTATGGGCACCGGATTGGCGGAGACCATAGGTGCATCCAAGTCGGGAAAGTTCTTGAAACTATTGTGCGTAATTGGTGATGGTAGCTTTCTGATGAATATTCAGGATTTACAGACTATACGACAGGATAACATCAATGCTGTAATTTGCGTGGTCAACAATAATGGATATCTAGCCATTCGGCATACTCAAAAGGAGTTCTTGGGCGCACGGTATCACGGAACACACCCTGAATGGAATTTGGTAATGCCCTCCATCGAAAAATTGGCATATGGGTTTGACATACCGTACTTCAGGCTGGATGCTGCCAGCAGGCTGGAAGAAGTGATAGGCGACCTACTGCAGGCAAATGGTCCGGTGCTGTGCGAAATCGTGGTGGATGAGGAGCAACCGGTATTGTTCCAGCAGGCTTACAAAGCAAATCCCGATGGCACATTTAGCCCTCAGGCACTTTCATCCATGAGGCCTGAGCCCAAGCCTGATGCTTTTTGACAATGTCTGGAATAGCGCGTTTTGAGCAATGGGATTAGTCGATTAATTATGACAAGTCAGACTATTTTTATCTTCAGGAGTATTGCAAATTAAAGCAGCAGTTCTGACACAGCTTAATCGGCCGCTGAAAATCATTTCGGATATCGAATATCAAAGACCGCTGAGAGGTCAAGTTCTTGTGAAACTTGCTTACAGCGGCGTGTGTCACAGCCAATTAATGGAAGTGCGTGGGCGCCGTGGCGCAGATGCGTATCTCCCCCATCTGCTGGGGCACGAAGGCACCGGCAAGGTGATTGAAGTCGGCGAAGGTGTAAGCAAGGTAAAGCCGAACGATCTGGTCGTGCTTGGCTGGATCAAAGGTAGCGGCCTCGATGGCGGTAGCGTTCGCTACCGCTGCGCGTGCATGTCGCAGGACATAAATGCCGGTGGGGTTACCACCTTCAATGAGTACGCCCTGGTCTCAGAAAACCGCGTGGTAGCGCTTCCGCACGGCGTCCCGCTTGATGTGGGAGTGCTCTTCGGTTGCGCCGTACCTACCGGGGCCGGTATTATTACGAATGACCTCAAACCGGCTCCTGGTAGCTCGGTCGCGATATTTGGGCTTGGGGGCATCGGTCTGAGTGCTCTGATGGCAACCATGCTGTTTGAGTGCTCAAAGGTTATTGCTGTGGACGTGTCTGAGCACAAGCTTGAACTCGCCCGGTCTTTTGGGGCGACTCACACTGTAAATGCAGCTCAAGCAGATGTGGTTGCTGAAATTCGCAAGCTGACAGGCAGCGCAGGCGTTGAGTTCGCTGTTGAGGCTTCGGGCCAGGTAGGTGTAATCGAGCAGGCTTTTGAATCTCTGCGCCGTGGCGGAGGCGTGTGTGTGTTTGCCTCACACCCAGAAAATGGTAAGCGCATCTCTATTGACCCCTACGAATTGATCTGCGGCAAGCAGATCCGCGGCAGTTGGGGCGGTAGTAGCAACCCCGATCGGGATATCCCGATATTCGCAAAGCTCTATCTTGAGGGAAGGCTGCCGCTCGAAAAACTCATTACCAAAAGATACTCGCTGGATAAAATTAATGAAGCTTTGGATGATTTGGATAATCAGCGCGTGGGGCGGCCTTTGATTGAAATCGATCCATCTCTGAGCTGGACGGAAGGCGGATTCAAGTACGAAGTGTAAAGTGGACTAACTGCAAGAAGGAGGCTGAAGATGTTTAGCATTCAAGGCTACATGACCTGCAAGTCGAAGTTGCCTCATGATTTACAAACACCTCAGCCAGATTGAAAGATATCAGATTCAGACACTTGTGAAAGCCCAGCACAACATCACGCAGATTGCCCAACTGCATGGGCGAGACAAGTCCACGATCAGTCGCGAGCTGCGCCGTAATGCCTGGTGTCGAGGCTACCGAGCCAAACAAGCTGTGAGCTTGCGTGCAAACGGTCCTAATCGAGCCGTAACGACAGCACGCTTGCCCCCTGGGTCAAGAGTGGGATAGCGAGCATTTGCGGCTGCAATGAAGCCCTGAGCAGGTCGCCGGCAAACTTCCAGTGAGCCATTAATCGCTTTAACTGCATGTTTACGCGGAAAAGGCTAGTGGCGGCACGCTGTGAAAGAACCTTCGTAGTCAAAAGCAAAAAAGAAAGCGCAACACAATTGGTCGGGACCTCCTGTGACAAATCCCCAACCGCTGGCCGCTGAGTGAGCGCCGGGCGTACGTTGCCAAGCGCTTGCAATTAGCTCGTCGGGAAGGAGACACCGTCATTGTTGCGGCCCACAAGCAGGCCATCGGCACCGTTTTATAGCGCAAAAATGGATATGCGGTTATGGCCAAGGTTTCAAACAAGACGTCGGACTTGGTTGGGCTGGACGATCATCAAAGCGCTCAAGCCGTTTGAAGTCAGGTCCAAGACGGTGAGCTATGACAACGGCAAAGAATTCAGTAGGCTAGCCAAGATTGACGAAGCGCTAGGCACACGGGCTGCATTGCCAGGCCCTTTGCGAGCCGGGAGCGTATCCAAAATGAACTTCAACGGCCTTATGCGGCAATACGTGCCTTAGAAACGCCATTTGGCAATCATTACGGGCGAGAGGCTTAAGATGATCGAAAACAGATTGAATAACCGCCCCCGTAAACGATTGGGATTCAGAACGCCTGCAGAGGTGTTTCATCAGTTGTTTTCCCGTGTTGCACTTCGTGCTTGAACCTGCCTATTTAAAGGAAAGAGAAAGTGAAACCCGAAGCGATAAAAGTCACTGTAGTAATTCCGACATATGAGCGTAGAGCGCAGCTATTGCGGTGCCTACTTTACTGGGCTGAGTACCCAGTAAATCTGATCATCATGGATGGGTCAACTTTACCGACTTTGCAAGAGGTGGATGTCAACCGGCTTGATCGTGTCACATATGTACACCTGCCCAAGTCCTTTGAAGATCGGTTATGCATTGGAGCCGCAATGGTTCGGACTCCTTATGCTATGTTCTTGTCCGATGACGAATTCATTCTCAATTCGGGCCTTATCAGCGCTTGTGAGGTAATGGACTTTGATCCTGAGGTATCTGCAGTATTGGGGCGTACACTCATTTTTGCGACGTTCAAAGGCAATATGCTCGCAGATTTTTATTATGAAAGTGCCTCGAATCTAAATATTAATTCAGCATCACCTCTGGAGAGATTTCGTGAGCGACTACAGGTGCCCGAGAATGTAATTTTCTATTCGTTGACTCGGACAAATACTTTGCAACTGGCAGGTAAGTTTATCGCAGAGCGTAAATATTCTTGTCCTTATGTATCCGAGCATCAGGTAGAGGCGATTTTTTGTGCAGCGGGGAAAGTTGTAGTTCTTCCCCGGGTTTTTTGGTTGAGGAACTTAGATACCCCGCCAGTCTCAATTACGGGCTGGGATCGATTGGTGAAATTCAAGAATTGGATTGTCGATGCTTCGCACTCCGACGAAATTTCTTATCTTTTACAATCCGCAGACAGGCATCTTGCAGTTGCAAACAGCGATGTCCAAAATATTACAGGAGAAGAGTTTTTGAGCGAGTTAAAAAAAATTGCACTAAGATCCCGCAACAACCATTTATCCTTTTTATATAAAGTAAAATTAATGTTTAATCGGGGTTTTAAATTCCTCCCTGGATGGATCCGTAACTTTGTCCGGGGTCTTAGGCGATCAATTCGTAGCCACCCCCCCAAGGGGCTAAAGCCGATCTATCAATTAATTAAAGAGATCGAGGGGCAGATGTCTATAGACATAAATGATCTTTTACGCATTAAAAAAGTAGTTGAAGGTCGTGATGATCAGAGCACCACGTCCGCAAGAAACGTGAGATGAACTCCTACTTGACCAATCATCTGGGGTTAGATTTGATTAGTACTGCGATATACGATGGAGCGGCCGAGATTGCGGTTGTAAGGCAAAAGGCGGGCTTCGGAAAACGGATTGTCTTTGTGTCCGGCAATTTCAATACGATTCATCCTGGACACTTTCGCCTTTTGCGTTTTGCCGCAGAATGTGGCGATTTTCTTGTTGCCGGAATTGCTGACGACAATTCTGAGGGTGCGCTTGTTCCCGCTGATTTGCGGCTTGAGGGAGTGAAATCTATTAGTTTTGTGAATCATGCATTTGTTTTACGGACCACCCCAGAAAAATTTATAATAGATTTGAAGCCCGATGTAGTCGTCAAAGGAAAGGAGCACGAGGCGAAAATCAATCCTGAGCATTCGGCTGTCAAGACCTATGGCGGGAAATTGATCTTCAGCTCGGGGGAGATGAGGTTTTCTTCAATTGACCTGCTAAAACGTGAGATGGCGGAGCCAAATCTGTCCTCGATTATTAGGCCGCAAGATTTTCCAGCCCGCCACGGTTTCACTATGGCCGACTTGCGGGAGGTTGTGAAGAGATTCAGTGGCTTTCAAGTTACTGTGATAGGCGATCTTATTGTAGATGAATACATCACTTGTGATGCCATCGGGATGTCACAGGAAGATCCCACACTTGTTGTCACCCCTATCCTGAACGAAATGTTTATTGGTGGAGCGGGAATTGTCGCCGCACATGGGCAAACACTTGGTGCAGACGTGCGCTTTATCTCAATATCAGGCAAAGACGCGACGGCCAAATTTGCACGTGATAAGCTGGACGAATACCGTGTTTCTGCCAGCATTTTTGAAGATGAGAGCCGCCCTACGACTCTGAAGCAGCGCTTCCGGGCTTCTGGCAAAACCTTGCTGCGGGTTAGCCATCTTCGGCAGCATGATATGAGTAGTGATGTTGCGAAAAAACTGGTAGGTGTTGTTAAAAAAGCGCTCCCGAAAACCGATTTGCTTATATTTTCCGATTTCAATTATGGGTGCCTGCCTCAATCTTTGGTCGTTGAAATCACAGAAGAGTGCAAACGGCGTAATATTTTGATGGTGGCGGACAGCCAATCCTCCTCACAAATAGGTGACGTTTCAAGGTTTACAGATATGATGCTGCTTACACCCACGGAACGCGAAGCTCGGCTGGCGGTCCGCGATTTTGATTCCGGTCTGGTAGTACTTGCTGAGAAATTGAGAAAAAAAGCACGCGCAAATAACATTATGCTGACATTGGGTGCGGAAGGCCTTTTGGCGCATGCAGCTGATGCCAAGCATGAAGAGTGGTTAACAGACAGATTGCCAGCTATGAATCAGTCACCAAAGGATTCGGCGGGTGCCGGAGACAGTTTGCTCATCGCATCTTCGATCGCGATGGCTGTGGGTGCTAATATTTGGCAAAGCATGTACCTAGGTTCAATCGCGGCAGCTTGTCAGGTAAGCCGCGTTGGTAACTTGCCTCTTTCTCCAAAAGACATCGCTACCGAGCTTGCGGACTGAGCATGCGCGCACTACTACTTGCTGCAGGCCTGGGCACCAGGCTCAAGCCCCTCACCAACTACCTGCCCAAGTGCTTGATTCCCATCCATGGACGGCCATTGCTTGACTATTGGCTCCAATCACTGGTCAGACACGGCGTCAACAAAATCCTTATCAACACCCATCATTTCTCGTCGCTGGTGGTTGACTATGTCCGTAACAGCAGTTGGGCGAAGAATGTGGAGTTTGTCCATGAGGAACAACTGCTGGGCACGGGAGGAACCATCCTAGCAAACCGAAATTTTTTTCACGAGCAAGCCTTTCTGGTTGCGCATGCCGACAATCTGACTATTTTTGATCCGCTATTTTTTTTCAAACAGCATGGTGAGCGCCCTCCGGGGGCGGTGCTGACCATGATGGTGTTCGAGACGCCAGACCCGAAATCATGCGGTATCGTTGCCCTTGATCGGCGCAGTATAGTGACCTCATTTCATGAGAAGTTAGCCACGCCGCCGGGTAATCTAGCAAATGCTGCAGTTTATATTCTGGAGCCTTCAGTACTCGATTTCATGGCCAGCTTGAACAAAACAGAGATAGACTTCAGCACCGAGGTGATTCCCCATTTCATGGGGCGTATCCAAGCTCATCGCAACGCTTTATATCACAGAGATATCGGAACGGTGGCTAGCTGGATGGAGGCCCACAAGGATTTTCAACCCATGCCGGCGACTCCGCTTGACGCGAGGGCTTGGTCAGAAACGATGAAGCTGGTTGACCCCGATTTGCTTTTCTACAAACAACAGTTGTTGGCGCAAGGCCGCTCTAAGATGCATGGCTTAAATGAGCCAACTATTCAAATAAAATACAAAGACAATTAATGGACTCAATGCTGGGACATTGTGAAAAGCCTATTTTTTAGCCAAGCTTTATCAACAACTCTTTCCCTAATATGTAATCGATAATTTTTCCACCGGAGACTATTTAAGATTATTAATTCATAGTTATCGGAACAGGTATAGATAAATCGAAATTTCTAATTCAGCCTTGAAACAAATAAAATTTTTCATAATAACGAGTACATGAAAGCTAACGCTAACACTACAATCAAGCGCTTAGGGGGGGTGCGATTCGAAATTGAACGAAGATCTTTTCGGTGTAAACGGCGCCAGGTCAATGTTTGATCTTCCGAAATTCGGTCGCCGCTACCACTTTCATCGGAGGAGTTCGATTGACAAGCTTCGCTATCATCTCGATCATTTTTTTTCGACCGATCGGCAGGCCTATCTTGCCAACTGCCATTTAACCGAACCTGCATAGGACGGAGGAATGTGGCTGGAAAGCCATTTTTTATGATAAGTCCGGTTTGCGGGAAGTCTCGCGAGCCCATCCGTTGCCGAACTAGCACCATGTTTTTCATGATATCTATATTACCTTTTTGCAGGGTTGACGTGATGAAGTCCCCGCCATCTGAGAAAAGGTTGTACTACCAGATGGACCAGTATGTCAGCAACAAAATATTCGCACCGCTCACGATTAGACAGACGTCAACTTTAAGATAATGAGATCTTGGACGCAGGGAATCCTATTTGTGCTGTTTCGTCCTTTGGGAAAGTTCAAACTCCCTAGTTTCCTGTGTCAAATGATGCGAGGCTGAGGTCGTTTATATATTTTACTATTACCAATACCTTCTTGACCGTTTTTGTTCAAAAATCGAACGTAGATGTTAGTTAAGAAAGAACTACCATAGACTTGACCGGCGACTATTTTCATTTTACCATTGCAAGCAATTTTTCCTTTATAGAGATAATATAATGACACTTGAACTAAAACTTCACTATTCGCTACGCAGTTCTGCGAGTGTTTTCGTCATCGCCGAAATTGGTCATAATCATCAGGGGTCCGTAGAGCAGGCGCTAGCCATGTTACTGGCGGCCAAGGAGGCTGGTGCCAACGCTGTCAAGCTCCAGAAAAGGAACAATAGAACGCTGTTTGTTAAAGAACTGTACGACCAGCCTTATGACAACAAGAACAGCTATGGTTCAACTTACGGTGAGCATCGCGAGGCGCTAGAATTCAACCGTACCGAGTATCTTGAGTTGCAAAGCTACGCTAAGGAACTCGACCTCATGTTGTTTGCAACTCCATTCGATTTCGAGAGCGTTGATTTCCTCGCAGACTTGAACATGCCCGCTTTTAAGATCGCATCTGCCGACTTAAACAATACGCCCCTGCAGAAACATATTGCGAAATTAGGGAAACCGATTTTTCTCAGTACTGGAGGAGGGACCATCAAAGATATTCACCGTGCGTGCGACGCGATTCTCCCATTGAATCCACAGCTTTGCATTCTTCATTGCACGGCGTCCTATCCGGCCAATGTGGAGGATATGAACCTGAACGTCATCCCCTTCCTAATGGAGGAGTTTCCTGAGCAGGTGATTGGCCTGTCAGATCACGAGAACGGCATTGATGCAGCGTCGATCGCCTATATGCTCGGCGCCCGCGTGTTCGAGAAACACTTCACGTTGAACCGGGCTTTAAAGGGAACTGATCATTCTTTCTCTCTTGAACCTGAGGGCTTGAGAAAGCTAGTTCGTAACCTAGGACGAATCCCTGTCCTCCTTGGGAGCGGTGAGAAGCGGCTGCTAGAAAGCGAGAAAAATCCACTAAAGAAGATGAGTAAATCGCTGGTTGCTGCAAAGGCACTGCCTGCCGGTCACAAATTGACTAAGAAAGATGTGGCGATTAAGTCGCCAAGCGGGGGCTTGCCGCCATTTGAATATGACAACATCATCGGCAAAACCCTGAAGTCACCCTTAAGCGAGGATGCGCACATCCTTTTTGAGAATCTCGTTTGAAGCATGCTAATCCAATGCTGCGTGGCGCTGGCCTGGATCGTGAAGATATAGCTTCGCTGCTTCGGAATCTGCGCGCTGTCGTTTTCGACTTTGACGGTGTTTTTACAGACAACTCGGTGACGGTTGATCAGAACGGCGTAGAGTCGGTGAGGTGCTGGCGCAGTGACGGTCTCGGCCTCAGTCGCATTCGGGAACTTGGGATCAAGACCCTTATTATTTCTACTGAAGCCAATCCCGTCGTTTCGGTGCGTGCCGGGAAGATGAAGACCGAGTGCCTCCAGGGTGTCGAAGACAAGGCTGCTACGATCGTCGCATGGTGTGCCGAGGTCGGCATACCGCTGTCCCATGTCGCCTTTGTAGGTAACGATATCAACGACATTCCCGCGTTAAAAAAAGTGGGGCTGCCCATTGGCGTGGCAGACTCCTATGAAGAAATTTCTCCATTCATCAAGTACCTTACACGCACACCAGGTGGATATGGTGCTGTGAGAGAAGTATGCGATCTGATTACCCATGCTCACTCCGGCGAGGCTAGGACCTAACGACATGCCAGATCCACTGTTTTCTGTAGTCAACGAGGTGGTTGTTATCTCTGGAGTTTCTGGACAACTTGGCTTTCGCTATGCCCAAGCATTTCTGACGCGGGGAGCGCAGGTCATGGGTCTCGATCTCAAGGGTACGTTGGCGCTGGATGAACTTTCCACGCATTATCCGGAGCGTTTCTCGTTTTGCACGTGCAATGTCACGCAGATCGACAGCTTGCGCGAAGCCCTGGCGGCGACACGCCGTATATTTGGGCTACCCTCCGTCCTGATCAACAATGCAGCCATTGACTCGCCTCCCAATGCGCCGCTGGAGGAGACAGGGCCGTTCGAAGACTATCCTGACGACTCGTGGGATCGGGTGATGGATGTCAATGTCAAAGGCGTCTACCTGGCATGTAAGATTTTCGGTTCCGCCATGGCCGCCAACAAACGCGGATCTATCATCAACATTTCATCGATATACGGAGTGGTGTCGCCCGATCAAAGTATTTATGAGTATCGCCGGCAACGCGGCGAGATTTTTTACAAACCGGTTGCCTATGCCGTGTCTAAGTCGGCTTTGCTCAACTTGTCGCGATACTTGGCTACCTACTGGGCCAGGACTGGGGTTCGGGTCAATACACTGGTTCTCGCGGGCGTAGAGAACGGCCAGGACCCGGAATTTTTGAAAGCTTATTGCGCCCGCATGCCCCTTGGCCGCATGGCGGATGCGGATGAATACAGCGGTGCAGTCATTTTTCTGGCAAGCGCAGCATCAAGCTATATGAACGGTGCCCAACTCGTCATAGATGGAGGGTGGACAGCAATATGACAACCATTCGACTGATCCCAAACTGGATCGACGGGCAAGAACTTTTGCCAATAGCACAAACTAGATTGAAAAAGATCAATCCCCACAGCGGCCTAATTGATTCCGAATTTTTTGTGTCATCTGCAGAGGACGTGCGGCAGGCGGTGGGCATAGCCGATGCCGCTTTCCCGGCCTGGTCGGGCATGACGCCTGTGGCCAGAGGCAACATCCTTGGCGCGTGGGTCCGGGTGATGCGGGATCATCAGCAGGAGCTGGCGAATATCGTAGCCCGTGAAACTGGCAAGCCGCTTCAGGATGCACTGGGCGAAGTGGGGGGGGCCATCGCGCAGGGTGACTATTTTTCCGGCGAAGGCATGCGCTTGTATGCACGCTCCCTGACCTCTGGCATGCCCAACAAGCACAGCCATACCGTACGTCAGCCCCGTGGTGTCGCCGGTCTGATTGTTCCTGCAAATACACCTATAGCCAATATTGCCTGGAAAGTGTTTCCTGCCCTCATTTGTGGCAACACTGTGGTCCTGAAAGCCTCCGAAGATGCGCCCGAGATTGCGATACGTATGGCGCAGCTGGCCACCCATGCGGGCTTGCCGAGTGGTGTATTGAACGTAATTCAGGGGACGGGTGACCCCACCGGAAAGACGCTGGTAGCGGACGATCGAGTTGCCGTGATCAGCTTCACTGGATCCACTGCGGTTGGCCGGTGGATAGCCGAGGTCGCCGGAAGGCGTTTGGCTCGGGTCTCTCTCG
>Ga0209768_10000973_pt1 | contig 18632 bp, 17 predicted proteins | sample LauGreSBDMM110SD_3_FD_187564 | JGI IMG/M metagenome (GOLD analysis project Ga0209768, IMG submission 187564) | Freshwater lake microbial communities from Lake Michigan, USA - Sp13.BD.MM110.SD (SPAdes) (version 2) | ecosystem: Environmental > Aquatic > Freshwater > Lake | place: Lake Michigan... | reverse complement strand
GTATTGAGCCCTTTTGCACGTTAAGCTTAATTTAATCAAAACAAATACTAGAGGCATCACGTAATCTCAGTAGCGCTGTTATACTGCGGCCTCCCATGACAGGCTCTCCAGTCTTCCTGTCACGAATTCTCTTCTCACCTCATCCTGCGACCTGTGACTGGCGCCCTAAAATTGCGGCAGGTTGCAACTGGAAATCCAATCATGTCGTTTGCTGAACTCGGCTTGTCCGAACCGATTGTGCGCGCTGTTAGCGAGCACGGTTACACCATTCCTACTCCTATACAAATACAGGCCATACCGACTGTATTAAAAGGTGGCGATCTATTAGCTGGTGCACAAACTGGCACCGGTAAAACAGCAGGCTTTACGCTACCGGTTTTGCAATTGCTTTCCTCCCGCGCGCTACCAGCAGGAACACAACGTCACGTGCGTGCATTAATCCTCACACCAACTCGTGAACTTGCTGCGCAAGTAGAAGAAAGCGTACGCACCTATGGCAAGTATGTGAAATTATCTTCAGCGGTTGTGTTTGGTGGCGTGAACATCAATCCACAAATTCTGAGTTTAAAGCAAGGCGTGGATATTTTGGTGGCTACGCCAGGTCGTTTACTCGATTTAATGCAACAAGGTGCTGTCAATCTCAAGCACGTAGAAATTCTCATCCTTGATGAAGCTGATCGCATGCTCGATATGGGCTTCATTCGCGATATACGCAAAGTGTTGGCAGCATTGCCTGCTAAGCGACAAAACTTATTATTTTCAGCGACGTTCTCCGATGAAATCAAAACTCTGGCAGATGGTTTACTCAACAACCCTGCTTTAATTGAAGTCGCGCGACGCAACTCCACTGTCGAAGTCATTACACAAAAAATTCATCCAGTTGATCGTGATCGCAAACATCAACTACTCTCGCACCTGATTAAAGAAAAAAATTGGTTTCAAGTGTTGGTGTTTACTCGTACAAAACACGGTGCGAATAAATTAGTAGAACAACTAGGTAAAGCTGATATTAGTGCTATGGCTATACATGGCAATAAAAGTCAGGCAGCACGCACACGAGCATTAGCTGAATTTAAAGATGGCTCATTACAAGTCTTAGTCGCTACCGATATTGCAGCACGTGGTATCGACATTGACCAACTACCGCATGTCGTTAATTACGATCTACCTAACGTACCTGAGGATTATGTACATCGTATAGGTAGAACGGGACGCGCAGGATCAACCGGTGAAGCAGTATCACTGGTATGTATTGATGAAAAATCACTACTACATGATATTGAGCGTTTTATTAAACGCGAAATCAGTGTGGAAGTGATCTTAGGATTTGAACCTGATCCAAACGCAAAACCACAACCGATACAATTGCGTAGTCATGAACATCGCACGCAATCCAGAACGGGACGAGGTGGTAATTCAAATACGGGTCGTCAAGGCAAACCTGCAAGAAAATCTACTCAAGCTGCAGGATCTGGAAGCACCACTGGAGCGAAACAACGCACACCGAATACATCAGGTGCAAAACCACCAACACCTGGTTCACACACAGCACAAGCTAATAGACCAAACCGTCCACAACAAAAACCCGTACAAGGTAATACGCAAACACGTCGTACTATGCGCGGTAAATAATGTTAAGCACAGGCGGCTAACTGGTGGGCTGCTGCACTGTGCTACATTTTCGCCTCACACACCGTTCTAAGCACTCAATTTCACTAACAGCATGACTGCCAGCGAGCACAACCCTAAAGAGCAACATACGCCAATGATGCGGCAGTATTTAGGCATCAAGGCGGAGTATCCGCACATGCTGCTGTTTTATCGCATGGGTGATTTTTATGAGTTGTTTTTTGAAGATGCTGAAAAAGCGTCACGCATCTTAGGCATCACCCTCACCCAACGTGGTTCATCAAACGGCAACCCCATCAAAATGGCAGGTGTGCCCTTTCACTCAGCCGATCAATATTTAGCAAAACTAGTTAAGCTTGGTGAATCAATTGCGATTTGTGAGCAGGTTGGTGATCCTGCAACGAGCAAAGGTCCGGTTGAGCGTCGTGTACAACGTGTTATCACACCGGGCACATTGATAGAGAGTGAATTACTGCCTGAAAAAACAGATCGCCCATTACTCGCTATTTCTTTACAACCGAAACGTAAACAAATTGTTTTGGGATTGTCGTGGTTGTCACTCGCTAGTGGTCGGTTTGGATTAACTGAATTCACGCTAGAAGAAAATCAACTTGCGGTGAGATTAAAGCAAGAACTCGAACGACTTGCACCTGCTGAAATATTAATAGCGCAAGAACATGCCTCGCTATTACAAGCTCACTCTACTGTACCAAGCACCTCAATACCAGACTGGCATTTCGATATCAGCGCTGCACAAAAAAACTTACAAGAACATTTTGGTACTTCCACCTTAGCCGGATTTGGTATTAGTTCACATACTGTTTCTATCGGTGCGGCTGGCGCAGTGCTCATGTATGCACGTCAGACGCAAGGACAAACTTGTCAACATATACGTAGTCTGACTGTTGAAACTGAAAATGAATATCTAGGCTTAGATGCTGCCACTCGCCGTAATCTAGAATTAACAGAACCGCTACGTGCTAGTGATCACAATACATCTTCCACACTCTTATCCTTACTTGATCACTGTCGCACTGCGATGGGCTCACGCTTATTACGACACTGGATCCATCATCCAAGCAGACATCAACAGACTGCACAAGCACGGCATACTGCGATTGCATCTCTCATTAAAACTGATTTAGTGTCAGAGTTAACGACACCACTCGGCACCGTTCCTGATATTGAACGTATAGTCAGTCGTATCGCTCTTCTGTCAGCACGCCCCAGAGATTTAGCTGGTTTACGTAATGGTTTAGCAGCGTTACCTCTAATTGCAAAAAAAATAGCTGCGCATTATCCGCAATCGATTCAAGCAGGCGATCACCTCCATACTTTGTTCACACAATGTGACACACCGCTAGATTGTCAAACTCTACTAACACGTGCGATTCGCGAAGAACCTTCTGCAGTAGTGCGTGATGGTGGCGTGATTGCCGATGGCTATGATGAAGAACTCGATACCTTGCGAGGCTTATCTGAAAACGCAGGTCAGTTTTTAATCGATTTAGAAACACGTGAACGCGCACGAACTGGTATTGCTAATCTTAGAGTTGAATACAATCGTGTACATGGTTTTTACATCGAAGTATCGAATGGTCAAACTGCAAAAGTACCGGACGATTATCGTCGCAGACAAACATTAAAAAATGCAGAACGTTACATTACACCGGAATTAAAAGCCTTTGAAGATAAAGCCTTATCTGCACAAGATCGTGCTTTAGCACGTGAAAAACAACTCTACGATCAATTGCTACTCGATCTAGCGCAATTCATACCTAGTTTACAAAGCATCGCTACCGCAGTCGCAACCATAGATGTCTTGACGGCATTAGCGCTGCATGCAGAAAAACATGCGTGGTGTAAGCCAGAGTTGAGCGCGAAGGCAGGACTGCATATTGTGCAAGGACGTCATCCTGTTGTAGAAAATTCTATCGAACGTTTTATCGCCAATGATTGCATGCTCTCGCCAGAACGACGCTTGTTATTAATCACTGGTCCTAACATGGGTGGTAAATCGACTTACATGCGTCAACTCGCATTGATTACCTTGTTGGCGTATATGGGAAGTTATGTTCCTGCTACGGCGGCACAGATTGGACCAATTGATCGCATCTTTACGCGTATCGGTGCAGCAGATGATTTAGCTGCAGGTTATTCCACGTTTATGGTGGAGATGACAGAGTCTGCTGCAATTTTGCATGGCGCGACAGAACAATCTCTGGTGCTGATGGATGAAGTAGGTCGTGGCACATCGACCTTTGATGGTCTAGCCTTAGCTTGGGCAATTGCTGTTTGGCTGATTGAACAAACAAAGAGTTATACCTTGTTTGCCACGCATTATTTCGAGCTCACTCAATTACCAAATGCGCATGCTGCTTGTGCGAATGTGCATTTAGCAGCAGTTGAACATAAAGACAGTATTGTATTTCTGCATGCAGTACAAGATGGCCCTGCTTCGCAAAGCTATGGTTTACAAGTTGCCCAACTTGCGGGTGTTCCTAATCCCGTTATACGCGCTGCACGCAAACATCTAGCAAGCTTGGAAGCTCAATCCTTAGAAGCGCAAGCACAGTTTGATTTATTTGGTCGTGCCAGTCAGGCAGATCGCATAGAGCATATCGACAGCACTGAAGATGCAACAGCACAGATAAACACGTCAACTGAATCAGAGGCGATGCGTGCACTGTCTGAGCTAGATCCAGATAGCTTGACGCCACGTGAGGCATTAGAAGCGCTTTATCAACTAAAGAAACTTGCCGACGGTGAGTAACTTGCTGATAAAGCGCTAGCGGCTCTTGAATCAAACGCTGATTAAAGAGCGTCGCTAGTTCTAGTGCTTATTGCAGTTGTATGGTTCGAACTTGATCGCCTTCATCATCCTCATCATCATGATGGTGATGACCATGTGGTCCATGTACATGTTGATGTGCGATTTCTTCTGCTGAACCCGCTCTGACTTCGGTCACATGTAAAGCAAATCTCAGTGCAATCCCAGCAAGTGGATGATTGCCATCTAACACAACCTTATCGTCAGCAATATCAGTAATGGTGAAAACGCGCACGTCATCTTCATCACTATCCGATTCTTCCGGCTCACCTTCAAATTGCATACCGACTTCTATTTCAGCAGGAAATAACTTACGTGGTTCTATCTTGACGAGCTTAGCGTCGTATTCACCAAAGGCGTCTTCCGGTTCTAGCTGAACAGTGACTTGATAGCCGACTTCCTGTCCCTCTAAAGCTTCTTCAATTTTAGGTAAAGTGTTGCCATAACCACCGTGTAAATACAGCATGGGATCACGACTTTCTTCAATCAGACTGCCCTGAGCATCGGACAATTTGTACTGCACACTGACAACGGCGTTTTTAGCAATCTTCATAATGATTTCTCGTTATTTTTAAAAACAAATCGCATTATACCGCTCCACATTATCGACTCTTCATTACACTTTGCGCAGATATAATGACCGTATGAAAAAAAATAACCTACTCGGTTCTGTCACAACCCAGCAATTTCTAAAAAAATACTGGCAGAAAAAACCCCTCTTAATTCGACAAGCCATCCCCGACATGCAACCTGTGTTGTCACGCGATGCTTTACTTCAAATGGCACAGAGTGATGAGATAGAAACCCGCCTCATTACACAATTTCGAGGCAACTGGAAATTAGAGCATGGCCCTATCGCAGCTTGCCCCAAGCTCAGCCAAAAAAACTGGACCTTGCTAGTGCAAGGCGTCAATCTACATGATGATCAGGCATCAGCATTACTCAATCAGTTCCGCTTTATTCCAGATAGTCGTCTGGATGATCTCATGATTAGCTACGCGACCGATGGTGGTGGCGTAGGCCCACATTTTGATTCCTATGATGTGTTCTTATTACAGGCCAGTGGCCAGCGCCGTTGGCGCATTAGTGCGCAAAAAGACCTCACGCTACAAACCGATTTACCTCTAAAAATTCTACAAAACTTCATTCCTGATCAGGAATTCCTGCTTGAACCTGGCGACATGCTCTACTTACCTCCTGGTTATGCGCACGAAGGTGTGGCTGTTGGTGAATGTATGACCTATTCCATAGGTTATCGCGCGCCCTCATGGCAAGAACTCGGTGAAAGCTTCTTGAGCTTCATGGCAGACTCGATTGAGTTAGATGGTATGTATAGCGATGCAGGCAAATTGACTGAACAAGCACCGGCTGAATTAGGCGATGCGCTGATTCAAGAAGTGGTCAAACAATTTAATAAGCTCGCATTTAACCAATTGGATATTGAACTGTTCTTGGGCGAGCATTTTTCAGAACCAAAAAACTCTGTTTTCTTTGATACGCCCAAGCCTCGCCTGAGTGAAGAAAGCTTTGCAGCTAAGTCTGAAAAACGTGGCATTAAGCTCTCCAGAAAAAGTCGTATGCTGTACCGCAATAAGACGATTTTCATTAACGGATTGTCATGTAAACCAAATAGTAGCGACCGTAACTTGCTTATAAAACTGGCAAATCAACGCCAACTTGAAGCCGGCGCTTTAAAAACCGGTTCAGTCGATCTTAGTGAAAGTTTATTTAGCTGGTATTGCGATGGCTGGATAGAAATCATGTAACTGAGTTTGTTTCGTTTGCGAAAATAGTTTTAAACCTGAAAAGAGGCTAGCACTCTGCGCATGTCGTTTAGCGCAATCTTATGAAAACAATTTCAAGAAAAAACAGTCGATTTTCAACAAACGTCTTGCAGGTTTTTATACAAAGCCCGTATAATTTCCGGTTAGGAAGTTTTGTCGATGCGGCAGTGCGTCAATACTCGTTGCAGCATCAAAAAAACGTCCTGGAAGTGCGATAACTACCGGTAGTTATTAATCTATTTTTGAGTTCTATTTTTTACTTTAACTGAAGGAAAATCATGAAAAATTCGTTGCTGATCGCTTCTCTGTTGGCTTTGGCTTTGGCTGCTTGCGGTAAAAAAGAAGAAGCTGCTGCTCCTGCACCAGCTCCTGCAGCTGAAGCTCCAGCTGCTGCTCCTGCTGCTCCAGCTGCTGCTGAAGCTCCAGCTGCTGCCCCTGCTGCTCCAGCTGCTGAAGAGAAGAAGTAATCTTCAGCTTCAAATCAAAAAAGCCGCCCTCGGGCGGCTTTTTTGTTTCTGCATGCGGGTATTGTTGAATGATACCTAGACAAACTTAGCTAACATTCTTAAGCACACTTAAGCGCACGCTAACCAATCAAAGCCCTGCTCCTGACAAGCAATCAACACTTCGACATCTTCTTCACCAACAACTGCTTCAATCGCTGAACGTGCTAGTTCAGGTGTATTGTTTTGTTGAGATAAATGCGCACCCACCACCTTGTTCAACCGGCTACGATCCACAGCATCTAAAATCTGTGAGGCATGATCATTCGAAAGATGACCATAAGGGCCACTGATACGAGACTTCAAAGAATGAGGATAAGAAGAGTCCGCCAACATCTGGCTATCATGATTACATTCCAACAGCAGCGCATCACACAGCCCCAAGGTAGCCACGACATGCGGCGTCGGCATGCCGACATCAGTTAACACACCCAATCGCCTTAGACCGTCGCTTGCAACGAATTGCAGCGGCTCGCGTGCATCATGCGGCACTGTGTAAGGTTGCAGTGTTAACTCACCGATTATGAAGGATGCATTATCGCGACAAAGACGAATATCAACTCCGTCAGATTGCGTGATCACCGCTTGCAAAGTGCCGTAGCTAATCCAGACCGGAATGGCGTAACGACGCGCGAGTTTAAAGACGCCACCGACATGATCAGAATGCTCATGGGTGACCAGAATACCTGCAAGAGTGGAAGGATCGCACTGCAGACGCTGTAAGCGGCGCTCGGTTTCTTTTAAACCGAAGCCGCAATCGAGCATGACGGTAGTGTTACCTGAGGAAGACGAAATCAGGAGCGCATTACCTTCGCTCCCGCTTCCCAAACTAGCAAATCTCACCTAAGCACCTGCTTAGGCTGCACAGACTGGAACTTCACTTCAGTTGTTCATTGAGCAGTGAAAGTATGCGTGTTGCATTGTCTGCTGAAGTGACATTACCTTTGTCATCCGTGACGCTAACACGCGTGGTGCTGCCGGTTTCTTTGACAGCGATGCGATAACGTACAGCAGTTTTTTTGTCGTCTTTCGAACTACCAAACCATTTTGAGAAAAAGCCTGGTTCGCTAGATTTGTTTTGTGCATCATTTGCTTGATCCACATAACGCACAAAATACAGACCACGACTACGGTCACGATCTTCTACCGTAAAGCCGACTCGATCAAGTGCTAAACCTACACGACGCCATGCACGATCAAAGCCTTCTTCAATTTTTACAAATGATCCAGCCTGATCTTTTTCAATTTGTGCTTTTGGTCGCTCTGGTTTTGCAGAGGCCAAAGCAGCTTTCGCGACTTTTTGATCTGTGCCCAACCTTGCCATCAAACGACCCAAGAACTCTGCCTCTAACTCTGGATCGGAAGCACGTGCCGTCCACATGGTGCGTTCTTTCATTTGACCAGTGAATACTTCTTGCGCGCCACGATGGCTAATGAAAATTTCTGTGCTGCCGTCTGCATTGCGTTCCAGACGTGTGCGGAATTTGTCACGCTCACCGGTGGAATACAGAGAATCTAATACTTTGCCTATGGTGTTACGAATAACGTCTTGTGGGATTTTGGCGCGGTTTTCAGCCCAATCGGTTTCCATCACACCTGCATCAGGTACTTCAGATGCAATCAAAAATCCAGACTCTTGCCAGAATTCTTTCACGCGTGGCCACAGTACTTCAGGAGATTGTTTGACGACCAACCAACGCTGGGTACCGGCACGTTCGACGCGAATTTCTTTACCAGAGACAGGTGCAGCTACTTCTGGTGTCGCACTCGAACCCGTATTGACGCCACGTTGCGCGTTGTAATTGGAAGCAGTGGCTGAACCACGCTTGCTATCAGGGATATCGTAACGATTATCACCTTTCATTTGAGTCAGATCAGGCGGGACTTCGAGTCCGCCTTTTTTGCTGGCTGGGGTGGCGCTCTTGTAATCGATTTTATCGGGCTCTAGCATGTCGCTAACACTGCTACAGCCTGTGACCCCCGCTAGAAGACAGGCAATAGCGATAAAACGAAATGGGAAAGAAGCTTGCCTGGTCGAACTCTGAAAGGTTGTGGTCATATCAAAACGAAAACATTCGAGGTAAATTAAACGACTCATTGTAATACACCGGCTTCACGCAGGGCAGCACGCACGGTCTCATGATAAGACTCAGCCATATTCACCAAAGGTAAACGTATTCCGGCTGGTATCTTACCCATCTGCGTTAAAGCCCATTTGACCGGCACAGGATTAGGTTCTACAAATAATTTGTTATGCAAAGGGATGAGACGATTATTAATCACAATCGCTTCAGTCACATGTCCTGCAATTGCGGCTGCACATAGCTCATGCATGGCGCGTGGTGCGACATTGGCGGTGACTGAGATGTTGCCCTTGGCACCACAGAACATCAAGGCCATCGCCGTTGCATCATCGCCAGAATAGATCGCGAAAGAAGAAGGTACTAAACGTAGTAATTCTGAACCTCGGCCTATGTTGCCAGTTGCATCCTTCACACCCGCAATACCAGGCACTGCAGCAAGTTTGGCTATGGTTTCATTGCTCATGTCAGCCACAGTACGGCCGGGCACGTTATAGAGAATGACGGGTAGATCAACTGATTCAGCGATTTTCTTAAAATGCTGAAACATGCCTTCTTGTGTAGGACGATTGTAGTAAGGCACAACCTGTAAAGAGGCATCAGCACCCACACTTTTTGCAAACTGGGTTAATTCAATGGCTTCAGCGGTTGAGTTGCCACCCGTACCCGCTATCACAGGAATACGACCTGCAACATGCGCCACGGTGGATTTAATCAACTCGCAATGCTCTTCCACGCTGACAGTAGGCGATTCGCCCGTTGTACCAACAATGACGATGCCGTCAGTTCCTTCTGCGATATGCCAATCGAGAAGTTGATGCAGAGTCGGCATATCCAGACTGCCGTCTTCATGCATAGGGGTGACTATCGCAACTATGCTGCCCTTGATCATGTTTGTGCCATCACAAAAAATCGAAAGCGTGATTGTAGCGGATAGCCATGCCAGACGGCACATCTGATGGCATAGTTTTTATAAGAATAAGATGCAAAGGACTCTGGCCGCAGCAATCTCAAGGTTCATTCCAAACTGAGCTGTTGGACTGAGAAATTCTCGCTATGCTTGATCGCGCAAATTCGTTGCACCATAGCCGGCTTGGGATGGCTGACATAGCCATCTTCAAACGCCAACACATGAAAACCCTGTGCTGCATGAAGAATGGCAGACAATTCACCGTGAGCGAGTAAAAAATCTGGATTCGAAGGTTTGCCGAATTGCGCATTACCCTCGGCGAAGGTTTCATAGATCAAAACCCCACCAGGGGCAAGGCTGTCCAACATGGCAGGAAATAATGGGCGATGCAAATAGTTGGTCACCACAATGCCTGCAAAACGATGCGAGGCAAAAGGCCAGTTTGCATGCTGACTTGCTGTTTCAGTCTCTAGATCGCACTCAATGCAGGTAATTGAAGGATGTTGAATTGTTGCCAGTACAGCAGCATCACGATCACAAGCTAATACTTTGTATCCCAATTCTGCAAGCAGGCGCGCATGACGTCCACCACCACTGGCACAGTCCAGTACTAAGCCTTGCGGAATATGGGAAGCAAAACGCTGTACCCAAGCAGAGGCTTGCACTTGGCTTAAGTGAGATGTCATAGCAAGCAAATTAGTTGTAAGACAAGCCCATTTCTTCACGCACATCACGCATGGTTTCTTGCGCATGTTTACGTGCTTGATCACAGCCATCTGCAACAATTGCACGCACTAATGAAGGATCATCGAGATACTGTTGTGCACGCTCTCGCATAGGTTCTTGTTCTTTTAAAATAGCATCCACGATAGGTTGTTTACATTCTAAACAACCTATACCTGCAGATTTACATCCTTTTACCACCCAGTGTTTTGTTGCTGTGTCCGAATACACTGTGTGAAATTGCCAAACTGGGCATTTTTCAGGATCACCTGCATCAGTGCGACGCACACGAGCAGGATCAGTCGGCATGGTGCGCACTTTCTTAGTCACCGTTTCCGTATCGTCACGCAACGCAATTGTGTTGCCATAGCTCTTAGACATTTTCTGTCCATCTAAGCCAGGTAAGCGTGATGCTTCCGTGAGCAAGGCTTGTGGTTCAACCAGAATCAGTTTACGACTACCTTCTAAATAACCAAATAATCTTTCTCTATCGCTCATAGAGAGATTTTGCGCATCATCGAGCAAAGCTTTGGCCTGTTCAAGCGCATCATCTTTGCCCTGCTCTTGATATTCCGTGCGCAATTCGTTGTACAGCTTGGCTCTTTTAGAGCCTAGCTTTTTCACTGCTTCACGCGCTTTCTCTTCGAAATTCTTTTCACGTCCATACAGATGATTAAAGCGACGTGCAATTTCACGCATCATTTCTACGTGCGGTACTTGATCTTCACCAACTGGCACCATACTAGCGCGATAAATTAAAACATCGGCTGCTTGTAATAAGGGATAGCCAAGAAAACCGTAAGTCGCAAGATCACGATCAGCAAGTTTTTCTTGTTGATCTTTATAAGTAGGTACACGCTCTAACCAACCTAAAGGTGTGGACATAGAAAGCAGCAAATGTAATTCTGCATGCTCAGGTACTTTGGATTGAATGAAAATCGTTGCTTGTGAAGGATCTATACCTGCTGCTAACCAATCAATCACCATATCCCATGTGCTGGACTCGATAATCGAGGGATCATCATAGTGCGTGGTGAGTGCATGCCAGTCAGCGACAAAAAATAAACATGGATGCTCGGATTGCAACCTCACCCAGTTTTTTAACGCGCCGTGATAATGACCAAGATGCATAGCGCCAGTAGGACGCATGCCAGAAACAACACGATCGGGATACATAGCAGAATCAGTTCAAAAGAGATTTAAGGGGATAAATAAGTAGACTTAATAAAAAATATGCGCCACCCATAACTGGCTTCATCCAGTAGTGCAGCAAATTCAACATCATCAATCCAAGCACGATGAAAAAACCATATGGTTCAATGCGCGCAAATTTAACGGCATAACGCAGTGGCAAAATGCTGGTCATGATTCTTCCACCATCCAAAGGGGGTAAAGGAAAAAGATTAAAAGCAAATAAAACTAAATTAATAAAAATACCGGCTTTTGCAACTTTAAAAAAATAATCTTCCTCACCTAATCCGAAAAGATAAAATGAAAATAATACAATCATCCACATCAAAGCCATGACGAGATTAGCTGCCGGCCCCGCTAAGGCCACCCATGCCATATCACGCTTGGGATTGCGTAAACGCGAAAAATCAACAGGAACCGGCTTAGCGTAACCAAAAATAAATGGACTGCTTGAAAGTGCTAAAACTAGCGGTATCAAAATAGTGCCAAATAAATCTATATGCTTAGTAGGATCTAAGCTCATCCGACCTTGGGCGTAGGCTGTCAGATCGCCAAAATGCTTGGCTGCATAGGCATGCGCTGCTTCATGCAAGGTAATCGCAAAGAGAATAGGCAGAGCGTTGACTGCAATTGCTTGGACTATATCGTTCATTGGCTCGATTTTATCAGAGGGAACCGTTCAAACACCGACTTATGCAAACAAGCCTATAGACCCACGTCCCTCACGCAGCACCACTGGCTCAGATCCAGTCAAATCCACCACCGTGGTGGGTTCTAGACTGCAACCACCACCATCAATCACACAATCTAATTGCTTTTCTAGATACTCACGAATTTCTTCGGGATCATTCAGCGGCAATACCTCACCCGGCAACATCAGGGTCGTGCCAATTAAGGGCTGACCTAATTCTTCCAACAGCGCTTGCGCTATCGCATGCTGTGGAACACGTAAGCCTATGGTTTTGCGAGAAGGATGAGAAAGCCGTCTAGGTACTTCTTTGGTGGCTTCGAGAATAAAGGTATAAGGACCGGGCGTGGCAGATTTCAACAAACGATACTGACGATTATCTACCTTGGCGTAATTCGCAATATCGGATAAATCACGACAAAGCAAAGTCAGGTGATGTTTGTCATCAATTTCTCGTATGCGTCGTAAACGTTCAACTGCATTCTTATCATCGAGATGACAAACCAAGGCATAGCTAGAGTCAGTCGGTAAAGCGATGATGCCACCTGCATCCACAATCTGTACCGCTTGTTTGATTAAACGGTGTTGCGGATTATCAGGATGGATTTGGAAAAATTGGCTCATTCGTAAAAATAAAGATACTTATAAAATTTTGATTAAGCTGTGTTGCGGATTATCAGGGTGGATTTGGAAAAATTGACTCATTCGTGAAACTTAATACGCTTATAAAAAAATACGACAGCCAGTTGGCTGTCGTTCATAAAGTAAGCAGAGAAATTAATGCGGTCTCTGCAATGCGGCAATTCTTTCTTCTAGCGGTGGATGCGTAGCAAATAAAGAAAAGAATCCACCTGATTGCGCAATACCAAATGCAGCAACTGACTCAGGCAAATGACTTTCCTGCATATTCCGCAATCTAGCCAACGCATTCATCATAGACTGCGGCCCACCGAGCAAGTGCGATGAACCAGCATCAGCGCGAAACTCACGATGACGTGAGAACCAAGCCACTATCATCGAGGCCATGATGCCGAACACAATTTGACAAACAATCACTGTGATTGTGTAGCCTATGCCAGGTGCATCATCATTATTGCGAGATAGCGCTCTATCGACTGCATAGCCCACTATACGGGAGAGAAAAATCACAAAGGTGTTCAATACACCTTGAATCAAGGTCAGCGTCACCATGTCGCCATTTGCAATGTGAGCAATCTCATGGCCTAACACTGCTTCTACTTCTTCGCGCGTCATATTCGCTAACAAGCCAGTAGATACAGCAACTAGCGCATCATTTTTAAATGCACCCGTTGCAAATGCATTCGCTTCACCTTCAAACACAGCGACTTCCGGCATACCTATACCAGCTCGATCAGCCAGTTTACGTACCGTCTCCACCAACCATTGTTCGGTGGAGTTTGATGGCTGCTCAATAACCTGCGCACCAGTTGACCACTTGGCCATGGGCTTACTAATCAGCAAAGAAAAAATCGAACCAGTAAAACCTGCTACTAGCGAATACGCTAGCAACATAGGAATATTTAAACCTTGCGCTGTCAGATAACGATCAATCCCTAATACTGACAAGATAATCGTCATGACCGCAATCACTGCGATGTTAGTCAGAACAAATAGGAAAATTCTTTTCATAGTGTGGATGCTCCAAACGAAGTCGGAAAAATAGGCAACACAATCGGTTTAATCAAAAATAGAACTTAGCTAGATCTAAGCTAGCGCGTTAAATATTTGGTCACGGAGATAAATTTCAAGCGTTGAATTCATACAGCATGAGCTCAAAAAACGCCCCAGTGTCAATTTGATAATTAAGCGCTATGCCAATCATGCCAGATAGTCTTAAGTCCTGCAGGCAATGGAGGCAAACTTCCTAAATCATAATTTGACTCTTCTGGCCCATGAAAATCCGAACCACGTGACGCCAATAAACCATAGTGCTGGGCGACCTTGGCAAATTCCTGATATTGATCGGGTGTATGACTACCGGTCACAACCTCTATTCCTTCACCGCCCAAACTACAAAACTCATCGAGCATGGCATTCAAAGCTAGCTGATTAAAATCATAACGGCCTGGGTGAGCAACCACTGCACGACCACCTGCAGCATGTATCCATTTCACTGCATTGGCTAAAGTGCCCCAAGGATGCGGTACAAAGCCGGGCTTTCCTTCTGCAAGATAATGACGAAATACCTCGCCTACAGTGTCATGCAATCCCAACTCGACGATGTAGCGAGCAAAATGTGTACGTGACAAAGAAGCCGGATGATCTGCATATTTGACTGCACCTTCATAGGCACCGTGAATCCCAACCTTAGCGAGTTCCGCAGCCATTTCTTGGCCGCGTTCAGAGCGTCCGCTTTTTATTGAAGCTAAACCTTGTCGCAATTCAGTACTGTTTTCATCGATATTCAAGCCAACGATGTGCACGGTTTTATTTGCCCAAGTGATAGAAATTTCCACACCGGCGATAAATTTCAAACCAACTTCTGATGCAGATTTGCGCGCTTCAGGTATGCCACCGATTTCATCATGATCAGTCAGTGCCCACACATCCACACCTTGCGCCTGTGCACGTACTGCTAATTCAGCGGGTGCAAAAACGCCATCTGAAAAATGAGAATGACAATGTAAATCTACGTTCAGCATGCTTGCTAAAACCATTAAAAGAAGAAGTCAGACCTCATTCTACGCTTTCCAGAAAAACGTAGTGATCTGCTCAAGATGAAAAGAACGGTTCTATAAGTTGAGCGAGTGCTTCGGGCTGATCATGATGCAACATATGACCTGCATCCTCAATCATGGCTTGCTTGCAATTCGGGATGACTTGCAAACGGCGATCTATCTCTAAACGTGCAGTGTCTTTCGGTCCCATCCAACGCCAAATATCAGTATCACTGGCTTCCATCCATAGCACTGGTGCTTGAATTTTTGCCCAACATGCCATGGCTTCATCGACTCTATAGAGCATCGCACTCGTAATTTTGTGAGCGGGATCACCCAAAATATGCCACTGCCCATCTGCATCCGGTGCAGCCCAGTGTTGCGCAAGATAGTCAGCACGTTCAGGCAATAAACGCGGATTGGTTTTCATTAAACGCTGTGCTACTGCTTGCTTACTTGCATAGCTTTTCATGGTGGGTGGAACACGTAGTTCGTTTAACCATGTTGCATAACGTTCTGGAGCTTGTTCAGGTTGCGTTGCAGGCAAACCAAAACCTTCCAAATTAACGAGCTTAGCGACACGCTCGGGTCTCACACCTGCATACAAAGTCGCGACATTACCACCCATGCTATGACCGAGTAAATTGACAGGCGCATCTGGAGAATAATGTGCAAGCAGTGCGTCTAAATCTCCTAAGTAATCTGCAAACCAATAACAATCTGCTGATGCACGTGCAGTTAATCCAAAACCACGCCAGTCATGCGCAATCACATGCCAATCTTGCTGTAAGCAGTCCACCACAAATTGAAATGAAGCCGCCACATCCATCCATCCATGCTGCATAAAAATTTTAGGCGCATCTTCTGCACCCCAATGCATGACATGCGTGCGTAAGCCACGTAAGTTGATAAATTCAGAACGATGCGATTTCATAGCAAGAGTAGGCTTCATCAAAAAATCTCTCGCTCACCTGCGAGATAAGATCACTGTAGAAGAAGCCATTATACTGGAGTGATTATGACCAAAAATACAAACAAATCACTACATCAGAACGATGAGCAGATCGATGATTACGCATCGCTGTACAACGACTTTCGCTGGCATGTACCTGAGGATTTCAATATCGCAGCTTGGTGCTGTACACGTTGGGCGGATGATCCGAATCGCATTGCGATTTATTGTGATGATGCTGAACACGGCGATAGCATCACTACTTATGCTCAATTACAAGCGGATGCTAATCGTTTGTCCCATGTGTTGCGTGCATGTGGAGTAACACGTGGGTCGCGCGTTGCTATCGTCTTACCACAACGCCCTGAAGTAGCGGTATGTCATATCGCTTGTCATCAATTAGGTGCTATCGCTATGCCTATGTCGGTCTTGTTTGGACCAGAAGCATTGGAATACCGCTTACAAGATAGTGCAGCTTTGATTGCCATCACCGATGCAAATGGCATAGACAATATAGAAAAAATAAAAACGAGCTGTCCTGATCTACAACATGTAATCACTATAGCTTGCGATGCACGTAATAGTATTGATTGGCACTCTACGTTAAATAATGCGAGCACAGACTTCACAGCAGTAACCACAAAATTTTCAGACCCTGCCATTTTGATTTACACCAGTGGTACAACCGGCGCACCTAAAGGTGCACTCATGCCGCAGTCTGCATTGCTAGGGAATTTAACGGGCTTTGTCGCTTCACAAAATTGGTTTCCTCAGCAAGAAGATGTATTTTGGTCACCCGCTGATTGGGCATGGACCGGTGGCTTACTCGATGCCTTATTACCTACGCTTTACTTTGGTATGCCTATCGTCGCAAGTCGTCAACGCTTCTCAGCAGAACATGCTTTCACTTTAATGGAAAAATATCGCGTAACGAATAGCTTTCTGTTTCCAACAGCTCTGAAGATGATGATGAAAGCAGTACCTACACCACGTCAGCACTATCAACTACATTGTCGCGCCATCATGAGTGCAGGTGAAGCGGTAGGTGATGCTGTTTACAACTGGACTGAAGAAGCTTTAGGTGTGACAGTCAATGAAATGTTTGGACAAACTGAAATCAATTACATCGTTGGTAATAGCGCTATAAGATGGCCTGCTAAAGCCGGTAGTATGGGTAAACCTTATCCGGGTCATCAAGTTGCAGTGATTGATGGTGAAGGTAATAAGGTGCAAGCCGGTGAGATTGGTGAAGTCGCTGTGCATCGTCATGACATTCACAATCATCCCGATCCCGTTTTCTTTATTGAATACTGGCGTAATCTTAAAGCGTCACAAGAAAAATATAGCGGTGATTGGTGTCGCACTGGCGACTTAGCCAAAGTCGATGAAGATGGTTATCTTTGGTATCAAGGCCGTGCTGATGATATGTTTAAATCAGCAGGCTATCGCATAGGCCCATCTGAAATTGAAAACTGTTTAATTAAACATCCTGCAGTCGTGAATGCTGCTGTGGTACCTAAGCCTGATCAAGAACGGGGCGCATTAGTTAAAGCTTATATTGTATTAACACCAGAAACTAAGCGTAATGAAGCTGCTGATGCTGCTTTAATTCTAGCCTTACAAAATCATGTACGAGGTTTGCTTGCGCCTTATGAATATCCTAAAGAAATCGAATTCATAGCTCAACTGCCCATGACTACAACTGGCAAAGTACAACGACGAGTACTGCGTTTACAAGAAGAAGAACGCGCTGCTAAAGCCAACAACTCATATCAATAAGTACAAGTTGAAATCGGCATTTAAAAATTGTGGGTGTGATGAGGAAGTGCGTCTAACTCTGCCTCTGTAAATCCTGCTGCTCGACGTGCTTGTAAATTAAACGGCCCTCGCAAACCTGGTGCTTTATAGCGTCGCGCTAGCTCTGTATAAGTTGAAATCGGATCACACTGGCGCTGCTCACACAACCATGCATACCAACGATTGCCCACCGCGACATGCCCTACTTCATCGCGCAAAATAATACTCAGTATGTCAGCAGCTTTTACATCACCCACTTGTAAAATTTTTGCACGTACTAAAGGCGTTGCATCTAAACCGCGTGCTTCCATAGTTCTCGGAACCAAAGCAATACGCGCTAACACATCATCCTTAGTTTTTTCTGCCATCTCCCATAGAGTATTGTGCGCATTAAAATCTCCATAGGCATATCCTAGCGTTTGTAAATGCGCATTTAACAAAGAAAAATGATAAGCCTCTTCATCTGCCACACCTAACCAATCCACATAATATTCAACAGGCATATCGGCAAAGCGCCAGATTGCATCTAAGGCGAGATTGATGGCATTAAATTCTATATGGGCTAATGCATGAATCAAAATAGCGCGCCCTTCTTCGGTCGCCATAGAACGTCGCTCTAATAAACGCGGCGATACTAAAAGAGGTTTATCAGGACGACCTGGCACTGACACCGTCTCATCACTGGCCCATGCTGTGTCGAGTGCTAGTTGCTGGTCTCGAAAGGATGCAGCCCAAGCACGCACGCCTTCCACTTTGGAAGACACATCACTTTCCTTTAACAGCGTTAACGCTGCAGCACGACATTCAGTAAAAGCTTGCACAATCTAATCTTCTTAAGTTGAGGCCAGCGCATTCCCATGCAGGCG
>Ga0209768_10000972_pt1 | contig 18636 bp, 6 predicted proteins | sample LauGreSBDMM110SD_3_FD_187564 | JGI IMG/M metagenome (GOLD analysis project Ga0209768, IMG submission 187564) | Freshwater lake microbial communities from Lake Michigan, USA - Sp13.BD.MM110.SD (SPAdes) (version 2) | ecosystem: Environmental > Aquatic > Freshwater > Lake | place: Lake Michigan... | reverse complement strand
AGACAAATTGACACTAATAAAGAGACTTTTTGTACTAGCATAAATCTTCTTAGAAGCTATTTTTGATTGAACTTTAAATTTTGACATTCCCTCTATAAAAATTTATATTTTTAAGGTCTTAAAATTTATACTTATTCGTGATTTTTCAAACAAATCAACTTATTAGCTAACTCAAAAAAATGAAATTTAAATTAGTAACGATTATTTTTTTAACATCTTTTTTATCCTCGTTTGCTCAAACAACAATTGAAGGAGTTGTTAGTGACGTAAAAGGATTGCCCATGATTGGAGCTAATGTAGTTGTCAAAGGAACTAAAAATGCGGTTTTAACTGATTTTGAAGGAGCTTTTAAAATACAGGCAAAAATTGGTGATGTATTACTTATTTCAAGTTTAGGATTTGATAAAAAAGCACTAAAAATACAGGGGAATTTTATAAAAATTGTTCTCGGAGAAGTAAATGAAGCTTTGAATGAAGTTGTCGTAATTGGTTATGGTTCAGTAAAGAAAAAGGATTTGACTGGAGCTGTTTCATCCGTAAGAGCAACAAGTATAGAGAAAGGAGATCCAATAGATCTTCAAACCGCTTTATCAGGTCGTGTTGCTGGTCTTCAAATAACACAAAACGATAACGGATTAGGATCAGGTGTAAAGGCAATTATTCGAGGTGGAAGTTCACTCACCAGTGGTAATCAGCCCTTATATGTAATTGATGGTTTTCCAATTGTTCCAGATGATAATGTGTCATCAAATCCATTATCGGATATAGACCCTGGTCAGATCAAGTCTATCGAAGTTTTAAAAGACGCATCTGCAACAGCGATCTATGGTGCAAGGGGGTCGAATGGAGTAATTATAATTACAACAAAATTAGGAAAAGAAGGAAAACCCGTACTAACTGCAACATTAAGTTCTGGAACCTCATTTGTATCAAAATTTCCTAGGACACTTACTGATTTAGAGTACCTCGATAGACAAATAATTGAAGATAATATCAATTATTTAAATGGCACCACTGACAATTTAAGCACCTATTGGCAAGATAAAAAAAATGCAAATGAACGAGGGGTAGATTGGGCAAAAGAAGCAACTCAGCTTGCATCAACACGGAGGATGGATCTTAGCATGGGTGGCGGAAGTAAAGAAGGATTAAATTATCAAATTTCAGGAAATTTTTTAGATCAAGAAGGTGTAGTTATTTATACTAATTTTAAGAGATATAATTTAAATTCGAACTTAGTTCAATCTATTGGAAGTAAAACTAGAATTGGGGCCAATATTAAATTGGCATTTTCTAAAAATATTGGAAGAAGTCTTGATAAAGATGCCGATGGTATTTTTAAAAAGATTTTTTCTACTAATCCTTTTCAGCCTCTTAATTTTCAACTCGGAGAAGACATTGATATTGATCCAGAAACTGATACTGGAGACAATGAAAATGTTATTACGTATCTAAAAGAGGTGAAAAATGAAACTCAAAGTACTAGAATTATAGGAAATCTATTTTATGAAACAAAATTACATAGTAATTTGACTTTTTATACTAGTTATGGTTTTAATCGTGGGTATATTAATAACCAAATATTTTTACCCTCAACTGTATTAAAAGGATATCGGCAAAATGGAATCGCCGAATTTGAAAAAATTGAACTGATAAATCAAGTAGTTGAAACTCGATTAAGTTATAAAAAAGTAATTGATAAGCACAATTTTAACGCTACGGCAGTTGGTGAATTTTCAGGTAATCTGAAAAGTATATCTACTTATGGGGCAACTGGTTTTAGTAATCAAACGGGGGGCTTTAATAACTTATCAAGTGCAACTATAGCAACTTTACCTAAAAACAATATTGCACAAGATAACTTAATGTCTTATTTGGGCAGAGTGGCTTATGGTTATAATAATAAATACCTTTTAACTGCATCCATTAGAGCAGACGGTTCTTCAAAATTTGGGAAAGAAAATAAATGGGCATACTTTCCTTCTGTTGCTTTGGGATGGACACTTTCGGAAGAGTCAATCATTAAAAATATGAATATTTTTGATAATTTAAAGCTGAGAGCATCGTATGGAATAACTGGCAATAACCAGATACCTGCATATAGCTCTATAGGTTTAACTGGGGCAGCAAATTATGTATTTAATGATGTATTTTATTCAGGAATAGCTCAGAACAATGTCTCTAATCCTGGCTTAAAATGGGAAACTACTACACAAACCAATTATGGTATTGATTTAGGGGTTTTAAAAAATCGTTTAAACATTACTGCTGAAGTTTATTATAAAAAAACAACTGATTTATTGTTAGACGTTCAATTACCTTCATCCTCAGGTTTCGAAACTGCATTAAAGAATATTGGTTCTTTTAGTAATAGGGGGTTTGAATTAACAGTTAATTCAGTCAATATTGATAATAGCAGTTTTAAATGGAGATCTGATTTTACTTTTTCATTTAATAGAAATAAGGTGCTAGATTTAGGAGATAAGGATGAATTTTTTTTTAATGCTAATATTTTTCCAAGTAAATTCATGAATGAAATATTGATTCGTGTAGGAGAGTCAACTGGTATTTATTATGGCTACATTGAAGATCAAATTATTAACAATCAAACAGAAGCGGCAAATAGCCCAATACAAGTTGGCGTTGGAATTCCAGATATAAATAATAACGGACAAGTCAAAATTTATGATGTCAATGGAGATGGATTTATTAATAGTTATGACAAAGTGCCAATAGCGAATACAAATCCAGATTTCATTGGCGGTTTAAATAATGAATTCACGTATAAAAATTTTGACTTTAGTTTCTTTTTACGCCTTTCTTATGGTAACGATGTAATAAATGGAAATATTGGAAATTTAGATAAGGGAGGTATTAATAATTGGAATACATTAAAATCTATGTCTGATAATTCTTATAGCGCTGCCTATAATCCTACCGGTACTTTTCATGGTGAAAATAGTAATGGAGTTTATTCCTCTTTATTTAGAAGTGCTTATGTAGAAGACGGCTCTTTTTTAAAGTGTGACTTTATCACATTAGGTTATGCAATGCCTAAATCGGTTGTTGAAAGTTTAAATGTCAATAAATTTAGACTGTTTGCCAGGGTAAATAATCCTATTATGATTACTAGATATTCTTGGTTTGATCCAGAAGTTAATGCTATTGGAGGAACAGCAGGTAGAGTTGGTGGAGGTGTAGATCTTGGTAGTTATCCACGAAGTACTTCCATAACATTGGGACTTTCACTTAATTTTTAAACTAAAAAATGAAAAATAAAATCAACTATTTATTTCTTTTTGTATTGTTTATAAGTTTTCTGGGTTGTAGTGACTTTTTAGAAGAAGATCCCGTTTCAGATATTTCAGTTGAAAATTCGTTTAAAACAGAAGCCGATGCCAAAGCTGCAATTATAGGTGTATATAATTCGTTGCAACTAGAAGGTGTATATGGAAAAAGCCAAACTCTTTTTACTACTGATGAACATAATGCTGGATCAAAAGTACCGCTTTCGGGAGTAAACTTATACGCATTCACAGCAGACAATGTTGAAGTAATTTTGCCAATTTGGAGAGATCATTATAAAGGAATAAATCGAGCAAACCTGTCAATATCAAAAATTCCAAGTATTGATATGGATGTTGATGAAAGAAATACTTTAGTGGCAGAAGCAAAATTCATTAAAGCGTTATTGTACTTCAATTTGATTCGCTATTTTGGAGATGTGCCTTATAAATACTCAGAAACCACTTCATTGAATGATTTAACTATTCCTAGAACTCCTGTCGCCACCATATATGAAAATATAATTGAAGATCTTGAATATGGCGTGGATTCTTTAAAAGTAAAAGCTGCCGGTTTAGCAGGACATGCTACTCAAGATGCAGCTAAAACTTTATTATCGAGCGTCTATCTTACAAGAGGTAGTATGGCTAATAGGGATAATACTGGAAATGGTATCGCAGATTTTACTTTGGCAAAACAATATTCTAAAGAAGTAATAGATGCAAATAGATATTCGTTGTGTCCTTATTTTCCAGATGCGTTTATAGTGCAAAATAAAAATAATGATGAAATTGTTTTTGATGTACAATTTAAATCCCCAGGATTAGGGGTAGGAAATACAATTGGTCTAAATATGGGTATTCCTTCAAATGCTACAGGAATCGATAATTTGTTGGCTGGTGGTTCACAAGGTTCTATTAGAGCGAATCCCTATCATCAATTTTATTATGAAGAAGCGGATAGTATTCGCATGCAATGGACTAATGCGAGAATTCTAATAGATGCTGCTACTGGAAGTTATTCTAAAGTAAGTGCAGTTAGCAATAATCCTCCTGTATCGGCTGCAAAATTTAGAAGATATCCTGTTCGGAGTCCTGGGTTCGCACTTCAAACAAATGATTACGATGTGAACTGGCCAATATTTAGATATGCAGAAGTATTGTTAATTTTTGCAGAGGCATCAAACGAAATAGATGGACCAACACAAGAGGCTATAGATGTATTAAATATGCTTAGAAGTAGAGCAAGAAATACGAATATAGGCGGTATTCACAGAGATATATTACCCCGCTCTTTGAACCCACAAATATCAGCTGGTTTAATCGATCTAGATCTTTCAAATCCTTTAGTTTCAGATCAAACAGCTTTTAGAAATTATATTTTGTTGGAGCGAAGTAGAGAATTAAGTCAAGAAGGCAAAAGATGGTTTGATTTAGTTCGATGGGGAATTCTAAAGAACACCTTGCGTGGACTAAATGCTAAATATGTTGCTAAAATTTCAGAAACTCCTCCCGTTGAAGTTCCTGTAATAACCACTAATAAATGGGCTAATTATTGGAATGGAAGAGTTGAGGAATGGGATTTATTAACTGGTACGCTTCAGGATTTTCACATGTTACTTCCAATACCAAATGGGGAGAGACTCGCAAATCCATCCATAGGACCTAATAATCCTGGATATAACTAATTAAAAATAAATAGTATGAAAACCAAATATTCAATACGTATTTCAATGCTTTTATCAATTTTGTTTGGTTTCACTTCTTGTGAAAAAGATGAAATAGATACTTGGGTGAGTTTAGAAGCTGATAAAACAGAAGTAGCTGTTGATGAAACTGTAACATTTAAAATGTCTGGTAATGCCGAAACCTATGTGGTTTATACGGGTGACATTGAAACCAAACCCACTGGAGTGCAAATTTCACACGTTTTTGCCAACAGTTATTTAGTAATTACAGGAGGTAGAACAATTGATGATGAAAGTTATGTTTTAAAACAATCTGGTTTAGACACTTGGATACCTATTTTGACTGCTGAAATTGCAGCTTATAATATTGCAAATCCCAATACACCACTTAATGCCAATACAATAATAACTGGCTTACAGAACTTAGTAGACAAATCGTATTATAAAGATACTGCAGCAATTAGAATTAGAGAGTTAATGCCAACACTCAAAAATTTTACTAGTTGCCAAGCGCTAGTGGTTACTTATTTTACTAATTTGAGTGTGTTATTAACTCCACCTGGGGGATTTTCTACTGGTGTAGCTATAAACAGATATAATTTGACTTATTCCTATAAATTTGGTACTCCGGGGACCTACGTAGTAACTTTATTGGGAACTAGATTAAGCGATAAAAATTATTCAGGTTCTGGTTATATTTATAATAGCACTTCATCAGCTAGTGAGTATACATATAGCAGAAATACAGACACGGTAACGATTGTTGTGGAATAATACTGTATCCTTACCCGTTGGGTGGAATAATTTTTATGCCCAAAGATATCAATTACCTTAGTCCTTCGATTTGTTTTTCAAAATATATTCTGAAGGCGACATTTTACAATGGGATTTAAACCACTTAGAAAAATACTGTGGATTAGAATGACCTATTGCATATGCAATTTCAGAAATATTTAGATCTGATTCTAGTAAAAGTGTGGTCGCTTTTTTCAATCGCACCGAATCAATAAACTCTTTACCGGTTGTCCCTGTTATTACTTTAACTTTTCTAAAAAAGGTTGAACGACTCATTAAAAAATCATCTGCAATATCAACAATATTCAAATTAGACTCTTCTATATTATCATTAACATATTTGAGAAGTTTTTCAATAAATTCTTTGTCCTTACTATTTGTGGTTAAGTCAGCTGCAACTTCGTATTTATTACTTAAAAATAGATTTTTATATTTATTTCTAGACTCTATAATATTTTTTATAGTTAGATTTAAAATTTTAATATTAAAAGGTTTAGGAACAAAGTGGTCTGCGCCAGATTTCACTCCTTCAAATTGAGTATTCATATCGCCCTGAGCCGTTAAAAGAATTATCGGGATATGCGAAGTATTAATATCATTCTTAAGGATCTCACATAGTTCAATGCCATTCATTATAGGCATTACCAGGTCACTTATAATTATATCAGGTTGCAATTTACTTGCCATTTCAACACCTATTTGCCCGTTATCTGCTGTATATATGTTGTAATTATCCATGAAGTAATCGACCATATTTTCAATTAAATCTTTATTGTCATCTACAAATAAAATAGTAGGTTTTTCAGCATTGAAATCTGCAGTTTTATCAACTAAATTAGTATGGATAATCTCATTGACTTGATCATAATTAGCAATACTAAGCGCTCTAGATATATCATTATCCCAAAGGAATCGATCTGATTTTTCTTCATCAGTGTAAGCGTTTTCATCCAAAGGTAAATTCAATGTAAAAGTAGCTCCAATATTCAATTCACTACTAACTGAAATTGTTCCTTTATGCAGTTCAATCATTGATTTTGTCAAAGACAAGCCAATTCCAAATCCATTAACATAGCGATCCATATTGCCTCCGTGATGGTAAAATCTATTGAATATTTTAGAAATATAATTAGGGTCAATTCCTGAGCCATTATCGATGACATCAATTATTAAAAATCTTTCATCCGCAGAAGGGAAAGCTCTAATTATAATTCTTCCCCCATTATTGGTATGTTTAATGGCATTGGAAACTAAATTATACATTATTTTTCCAAGCGCATTTTTATCAAACCAAATAAAAAATTCAGGTTCAAAGGAATCAATCGAGATTTTAATTTTTTTAGATTTTGCCAAAGACTTGAAAATAACTTTGATATTTTTTAAAAACAATATCATATCATTTTTCTGAACTTTTAGTTGGTAATTACCCGTTTCCATTTTGTGAATCGCCAATAATTCATTAGTCAATTCTAAAAGATTATTTACATTTTTGTCAATGGTTAATACTTCTTTTTCTTGTTTGGGATTCAGCTTAAAATTAGAAATCAGTTTTTCAATTGAACATAAAATTAGGGTTAGTGGCGTTCTGATTTCATGAGAAATGTTAATAAAGAATTCCAATTTCGATTTATTGATTTTCTCCATCTGCTCTAAATATTGTTTTTCTAATTGCTCCTTATTTTTTTTCTCAAGTCGTTTTTTTGTTATTGATGAGATTAATTTAATTAAAAAATAAAGCACTATTAAATAGAGACAAAATGCAGGAAATGTTAACCAAAATAAAGGTTTAATTTCTATTGATAATGAGGTATAGTCTGAATCCCAAGTTCCATCTTCGTTTGATACTTTTATTTTAAATGTATAATTCCCCGTAGGTAAATTTTTATAATCCGCTGCATGAACAGTAGGTGATGCTACTAACCAATTTTTATCAAATCCATCCAGAATATAGGCGTATTTACAATTTTTTTGATTGTAGTAATTTGGAGAAAGAAAATTGATTTTTAAATTGTTTTCGAAATGACGTAAAGTAAGACTAGATGAATCATTCTTTGGTCTTCTATCATTTACATATATACCATTGATAATAATGTCAGTAATATTTACAGGTTCGTTGTAAATAACTTGTTTTGATTTATTAGAAAAAAAAGTTGAAATGCCATCAATACCCCCAAAATATAGTAATCCATTGGAATCGGAATAAGAGGTATGTTCTGTAAATTCGTAGTTTTGAATACCGTCGTTTACATCATAAATTGTTGTCTTATAGGATTGATTTAATTTAACTAACCCCCTATTTGTTCCAACCCATATATTTCCTTGCTTGTCTGTTTCGATAGATTGAATTAAATTACTAGGAAGTCCTTCTCGAATAGTGATTTTTTTAATTTTTGAAGCAATTCCATCTTTATTTAATTTAATTTGAAACAACCCATTTTTTGTACCCACCCAACAATTGTTTTTGTTATCCAAAAGTATGTCACATATATACTCATTATTGTCCAGACTATTTGGGTTTTGATAATAATGGGAAAATTTTTTAATGGTAAAATCGTTATTTAATTTAGCTACAACGAGTCCTTTTGTTTGAGTTCCAATCCATAAAAAATTGTGTGTGGGATCATATTTAACAATACGGACGAAATTTATAGAATTTAAAGAGTATGGGATCAAATTTTTATAGGTGACAAGATTCACTAATTTAAAATCATTCGTTAATGTAAAACTCATGAGATTATTGTCAGTTCCTAGCCAGTAATGATTTTTGACATGCGCAATTGAAAAAACAATCGGATTGGTCTTATTGCTCGTATCTAGTTTTTTAGTAGTATAATTATTATTTTCAAAAGTGACAAGATATAAGCCATCAGAGGTGCCTACTAGAATGTGTTTATTATCGATTTTGGATAATGCAAAAATCGATTTTCCATTCAATATTGACTTAATTATTTTTTGATTGTCAGTATCATAAATAAAAAGTCCTTCAAATAAAGTACCTACCCACAAATTTCCATAGTCATCTTTAATAATTGATCTGGTATTACTAACTATTGAGTTGTTTTTGTAATCTTTAATCTGATAGTTTTTAAATTTTAGTCCAGAATTATTTTGAAAAAAAACACCGTTCCCTAATGATCCAATCCACAGGGTTTTATCTCGAGAAATAAAAATACTTTTAATTTTTCTGGTCGGTAAATCAATTGCGGTGATGGTTGAAGAGTTAAAATCAATATTCTTAAGGGCTTCTTTATTTATTTTAATAGCCCCGTCGGCTCGGGAAGTCACAATAAGATTGTTTTGATGATCTTGAATGATGTTTGCTATTCTAGAAAAATTGATGGCAGAATCCTTTTTTGGATAAATTTTGGTTATTAAATAGTTTCCTTTATCTTCTTTTAAATGAAATAATCCTTTGTTTTGAGTACCTATCCAGATATTAGAAAAGTTATCTTGAAAAAAGGCAGATATAGTAACATCCGCTGAGGGTTCTATACGAATTTTAGCTAAAACGATTAATTTATTTCCGTTTATTTTGGTTAAAATAACTTGGTTTTTATTAGTCAACCAATAGTTTCCATTTTTATCTTTTTCATAAATTTTTAAAGAGGCAAGGTCTAAACTAGAAGGAATTTTATATCGAATACTCTTTTCGCAAATTGATTTTATGTTTTCGTCAGTAAAAAGTTCTTTTCCCGAATTGATACTCCAAAGTCCATTTTGACTAGTGAACATAATTTTACCATCAATCAATTTAATTGATTGTATATGTTGACCAAAAACACTGTTTTTAGGATTGTATTTTTTTAAATTATATAATTTATGTGTGATGGGATTGTAAACAGTAAGGCCTTGTTCTGTGCCAATCCAAATATTACCAGCAAAATCCTGCGTAATTGAATTTATAGTATTGTCTGAAAGCTCATTGAATGAATTTCCTGCATAAAACGTTTTAATATTGATGCCATCGTAACGATTCAGTCCATAGTGAGTACCAAACCACATATACCCATCTCTATCTTGAAATATGGAAGTTATGCCATTTTGCGACAAACCTTTTTTGTTGTCTATGTTTTTAAAATTAACAATATTTGGCTGTATACCGTATGAAGATAAATAAAAAAATAATGAACTTAACAGTACAAAAATTCTAAGCATTTAGGTTTTTTTTGATAATAATTCGAATCAAAGGCAAGTAAAGAAACGAATGTAATTCGAACAATTTTCTTGATAATTTGATAATCAACATTCTTTAAGCGTATTAACAAGAATTTAAATATCTCACAAAGTCGCAAAGGGCTATAAAATTAACAAAAATCAATTCAATAATCTGCAACGGATTTGAAAAAGATTAAAAATCAATAAATGTGTTGCAAGCAAAACAAGAAAGGCTGCCTTTTCAGACAGCCTTTCTCCCAAAAAAATTAATTATGCGATTTTTATCGCTTAATCACGCGAAGAGTTTTCACATTTTCTCCTTGCGTTACAATGATATTGTATACTCCAGCAGGATAGTTTCGACCAAATTCTTTGGTTTCTAAGGCCGTGTAATCAAATTCATCTGCTTCGATGAGTTTACCCAACATGTCATAGACTCTGTAGGCAATTCGCTCGTCTGAATCTGTATTAACCAGTAAATTAAATTGATCTGAATACGGATTCGGGAATGCCATCGCAGCAAAGTCCAATTCAGCATTTATATCGGTTCTTGGTATGGCAGGCGAAGTAATCTCACACGCATCTCCAAACGGAGACCAGGTTCCCGAAGTCATAACTGCCACGCGTACCGAGTAGGCTACAGAAGGCGTATACCCGGGCATATTCACTTTAAAGCTAAACCAAAATCGTCCGGTGTCAAACGTTCTAGCCGATTGATCACTCACTTTGGTTACTTGAAAACGGTATTGCGTTACCGATTTGGTTATCGCTGTATATACCAAGGTACGACTCGTTGGAATCACCGCGCCACAACTGTTCAGCATGGGAGATGCAGGTGTGTTCACATAACAAGGGCTTCCGTATCCGGTGTAGCCGCCAGTAGTTTTTACCGCTACCTCAACCATATAGGTGGAACCGTAGTTGTAACGACTTAGCATTGGCAAAGTAAACCAGTGGTAGGAACGCTCTTTTTCTTGCACTAAGTTTGCTCCGGTTGCATTAGGCGTCACATTGGTAATGCGGAAGCGGTAGCCCGTAGCGCCTGATTGTACTGAAGTATAAATAACCGTTGCTATACTTGGCAAGGTTGCGCCACACTGCGAAGAAACCAATTGTAACGTTCCAGTTGAACTGGTAATATCAGGTGAATTTACAACACATGTTGTGCCGTAATAGCCTACCCAAACGCCTGCAATTTGCAATTGTACAGAAATCGTATACGCCGTAGAATAATCATAAGATGACAACCAGTTTAATGCAAACCAGTGTTGATTGTTGTCTACATATTGAATGTCTCCCGTTGTATTATTTACTACTTTAAAGCGATAGGCCGTGGCACTCAAGTTGATATTTGTATAAATCAAGGATCCTATTGCGCTCAACGTTGCTCCACACGAAACTGATTGCAATACAGTTGTCGCTTGGAATCCTTCGTCTAATTGTCCATCGCAGTTGTCATCAACTCCGTTGTACAACACTTCTGCATGTCCTGGGTTGATTGCCGCTACTGCATCGTTGCAATCGGTAGCATTGCCTACATAACCCGTGGGCGGAGTACATGCCAATTGAGTTGCTGAAGCATTACCAAAACCATCGCCGTCTACATCTTGATAATAAACTATCTGATCTAACGGTGAACCAGTAACATCCCACGTACAAGTTGTTGCATTGAGTGTAGCCGTTTCATAACAAGCTAATGAAGGTTGAGCCGGAGGAGTAGTAATGGTTACCGCAACCGAAGTTCTAGTACTCTCACTACCACTAACTGTTTGTGAAACAAAATAGTTTCCTGTAGCAAGCGCAGTTGTGGATGCTAAAGCGGTTCCGGCAGTTTCTACATCATACCATTTTAAATCAGTTCCTGTAGCTACTAAATTTGCTACTGTTGCTGAAGCACAAAATGTTTGCGCACTTGCAGTTGGAGCTACCGTAACTACTGTCCCTCCTATGATTAAAGCTCGGGTATTGTTTTGTACAAAATCAGAGAAGAATCCCCATGCTTTCTGACCAGCCGTACTAGTGGTCACATTACTTTTACCGCTTGCATAGTAACGCAAGGTAACTGTAGTTCCTGAGGGTAAATTTTGTAATGCAGCAATTCCAGACAAATCTATATCCGAATAAAATCTAGTACCAGAAGCACCTGCAAAAGTAGTTGGAGAACCGATAGCGGTATAAGTAACACCATTATCTATGCTATAAGCAAATTGCGATAGTAATTCACTGGAAATGGCTCCACCTCTAAAAGAGGCATTGATAGAAGAAAGTGACAGACTTTTCCCAGAATCGGCTGCAATCGCAACAGACATGTATTTACCAGTTGTAATATTAATAGGAGCTACTGTTCCCGAAGATGTAGCATAAGGCCAATCAGAAGAAGTAAATCTGTATCTATTACCAGCATTGGTAATAATAGCCATGTTCCCCATAGAAAGAGAAGGAGTAACACTAATACCTGCAGCAACTTGTGATGCGTTTACTGATGTTACTGATTGCTGAATTGATGTAGGATTAAAATTATATAAATCCCAAGCTACAAGAGGCACAGGCAAAACTTTTAGTATTTGTGTAACTTCCCCTGATTCATTATAATTTATAGAACTAGCTTGTACCCCTATAATAGTGGTTGAACCTAAGCCTACAATATGTACCTTACCGCCAACAATAGTTGCCACCGATTCATTACTACTAGTGTAGGTAAAATTTGGATTCTCAATTGCTACTGAAGTAACACCTGTTATATTAGAATCAGTTACCAAAGGAATTGGATCATAATCTGCATCGCCTACTATTTTAAATGAACTTGTACCCAATGCTGCGAGTAATTGATCGGCTTTCGTAATAGTTGCAGTCAATCCAGTAGGTTGGGTAAGACTGTATTTAGCCGCAGCTGCTCCTGTCAAGGTACTAGTTGAGGTAACTGGTTTGTCTACACCCGCATTGGCATCAGCGTAAGTACCTGATAAAACTAAAGTTACCACATCACTTCCTACAAGCCCACCCGCAAGTGTTCCGGTTATTGTAGCAACAGTTGATTGGTTATATACTTTACCTATTGCCGCTGCGCCTGCTATTGTTAAGGGTTTTAGGTTAACAACTAACTCTTTAGTAAGGTTTGTTGCAGGAGCATAATCAGGGTTTCCTGACTGACTTGCCGTTATGGTAGTGGTACCCGGTCCTACAATCGTCAATGTGCTTCCACTAATGGTAGCCACTGCCGTATTCGAACTGGAGTAGCTTACTGACAATGCCGTTGCATCAGTAGTTGCCGTCAAAGCAATAGTACCATCTCCATAAGTGTTGGTAGCAGGAAAATCCTGGCTCCATGTAATTGTTTGAGGATCTCTTGTTCTTACATTAAAGGTAAAGTTTATAGTATTCGTTGTGCCCACTGAATTGCTTATGGTAATCGCTACTACGAAGTCGGTAACTAAAACGGTAGGAGTTCCTTCTATTGCCCCAGTAGTGGGGTTTAAAGTCAAACCTGCCGGTAACGGATTGTTAGTCGCATCAGCAAGAACAAAGTTCGTTGGCGAATTAGTAGCCGTAATGCTATAAGTAGAAGCAACACCTAAAGCCAAATATAGTGGGTTAGCTGAAGTGACAACAAAGGCATCTCCAGGGATGATTGTAGAACTATAATACAAATACCCTTGATCGCTTAATTTAAAGATTTTGGTAAGATCAGCCGTATCTTTAATGAGTCCTAATTGGGTTGCTGTCAACGCTGTATTTGAAGTACCAAATTTAATTTTACCCTCTTGGAAGCCGGTAATTTCTATGGTACCCGTACCCCAGTTTTGGGCTGAAGAGTTCTCAAAAGTTACTTGAGTATCAGCGGTCATGTTCAGCTTCAATTTAGCCGTTGTAGCTGCAGAGAATACAATTTGCTTCAAGTTCGCCTGGTTTGCATTGACATTTAAAGCCAATTCTGCTGCACCATTCATTTGTAAATTAGCGTCCAAGAAATCAGCAGTATTTAGTGTAATAGTGTTGCTCTTCGCAGTTATTATATATTTAGCCATAACTGCTGATGATAATACAACACCGGCAATGTTATCGAAAGTAAGATCGCCCAGAGCATTGTTTGCTACTGTAGGTAAATCAACTCCTGTAGTTTGAGGTATTGATGTACCAAATGATAATGTAGGAGTAGCTGAAGTTGCTGTTGCAGCAGCTGAAAGCACAAGCGCTGTTCCAGATATAGAAGCCACAGTAGTTCCGGCTGGTATAGTAGTACCCGTTGCGGTCATACCGGCAACAATAGCTGCATTAGCTGAAGTCAATGTCACATTAGTTGAACTAATAGTAGTGGCACCAATTATTTGAGTCTTACCATTACCATTATAGGTAACGTTAAATTTACTTCCACTTGCAAAAGATGGTATGGCACCAAGCACTCCCGATGTCATAACAACCTCTGACTCATTTGCCATAGTGATAGTGTTAGCAGCAGAAATAGTGCTAAAGGCCGGAGTTGCTAAATTGATTGTTAATGTACCATTAACTGTAAACGGAGCGGCGATAGTTTTAGCTGCAGCAGCAGAAGAACCAGCATCTGACAAAATAAGGTTAGCATAGCTAACTACGCCAGGCAAACCTGTTACGGTTTGTGCAGAACCAGATCTACCAAATTCTATGGTACTTGTAGCCCCAAGAACTAAGGTTGCTGCACCAATTAATGGAATACTTCCTGCACTAGCAAAAAGACCAGCTGCCTTAGAAGTTGTGATTTTTCCGTTTATGGTGGCCGTAGCTGTTGCATTAATAGAGATTGTTGGGTTGGCATTAGAGCTAAAAGACAATGTTGATCCTGATGCTACAGTAAGTGCTGTTTTAACAGTAGGTGTACTTGCTGTATTGGAAACTGACACCACCCCTACACCATCGATAAACAATTTGCCATAAGCGGTAGTTGCACCAAAAGAGTAACTGGCATTACTAGCCGGTTGGAAATGCACCTCAGAGTCATTGTCTAAGGTACCAAAAGTAGGCGAAGCAGCAACATGTTGCCAAACCAAAGAACCATTTGCAGCTGCATCGATTGTTCCTGTTATTGGAAAAGTATCGGCAACAGTCAAGCTAACTGCGGAACCGTTTCCTACAATTACTTTAGAATTTGAACCCAATGTCCAAGAAGCATTGGTAGTTGCATTACCATTAGCGATCACGAAATTAGTATAAGTGTCCGTCACGGCGGTTGGATTGGCACCCGTACCATCGGTATTGACAACCCAACTTGTTGCAGCGGATAACTCCCCTGAACCATTGTAATAATAAACAGCTTGTACACTTCCGGAAAGGGAAATACTATTTAAAGTATTGGCTCCAGTTGAAGCTACGGAAACTGAACCGGTTTTGAGACCGCCAGCTAAGTTGGATTTCAATCGAACATACAGGGTTGTAGAAGCAACTGTAGCTCCTGACAAAGTAATAGAAGCAGTTCCAGCAGTAGCAAAATCATCTGATGACAACTCAAAATCTGTAGAGGCAGTACTCACCACCAAATTAGCTGTTAAATTTGACCCTGTAACCGCAAACGATTGCGAAGCAGATGGGCCGGTTGACGTGTAATTGAATCCGGTCAAAGTTTCTGTTGAACAAGTAATAGCTGGTGTAGATGAAACAACTGCAGTTGCTATAAGTTCCGCAGCATAATTGAATGCTTTATCTACCGTATATATTTTATAATAATCGGTACCGGACGACGATCCGGCAACATCATCGGTAAAAGAAGTCCCAGTTCCTATATAAACAACCGTTCCTGGATTAGACACTCCATTTGTTCCATTTGTTATGGAAAGATTTTTGGCATAAATACCATTTTGATTAGGATCTTGGTCAATATTAGGATTTGATGCATAACGAACGACCATATATCCTCCGCCATCAACTCCACCTAATGCAGCCGTCCAACTTACAGTTGTACCGCTTATCGGTGTAGCTGCGGCAGTGGCTGCAGCAGGAGGAGTGCTATCTGCAGCTCCTAAATAAACCACAAAATCGTCAATATCAAAATTAGCTGCTGCATTTGCTATTCTTACAGCAGCATAGGATGCTGCTTGAGATGCAGATGCCGCAGTAACTGTTTGGGTATACATTAACCAAGTTCCGCTACCACTTGTAATTGCAGGGCTTACGTAATTAGCTCCTGTTGAACCCACACCAACTGGAATGGACGTTCCAGTTGAATTTTTTATCCAAAACTGAACAGTATGACTGGCAGCAGTAGGCCAATCCGTAGAGGCGGTAGAAGGCGAGTTAGGAGATTGCAAAATCCTATTATTACCCGAAGTCAACGTATAAGTTGTATTTGCAAATTTAGCACCTGTTCTAGCCCCAGTTGTATTAATGGTAGATGCTCCATTTGTTGCAGTAGCCCTTATCCAAGAACCAGCTGTAACTACACTTCCGAGAGTTCCTGTAGTTTGCCCTTCGAATCCTCCATCCATATAAGGAAAGGAGCCAATAGTTTGTTGCCCCCAACTTGAGTTGGCGCAACATAGCATTAAACACAGACTGAAAAAAAACTGTGTTACTGCTTTCCGAAAAAGTAATTTGTTTTTCATACTATTTATTAGAGTAAATTATTTAAATGATTTTATGTAAAAATAAATTAACCTTTATATTATACTTATTAAAAAAGTTCCATTTATAGGGCTAAAAAGTTTCAAATGATTAACATATAGCGTACTAAAATTATTTAATCAAATGCTAATACCTCAAAACAAACATTATTTTGTCTGATATAATTTGACATCTAACTTCAGAAGAAATGAGTTTAAAAAAGAGATTGATAAAGGATATTTCGTACTCAGTTGAAATCCGTTCCTATTAAAAATAATGGCTTGACTAAGATTCTGAAATAATTATTTTACGTTTGAAAAATGGTAAACAGTGTACGTTTCGTATTTTTCACCAGGTTTGAGAAGAAGTGTTGGAAATGATTTTTGATTTGGAGAATTATAGTCTTGGGTTTCTAGGGCAAACGATTCTCTAAAGTGAAATGGCTTCCCCATTTTTCCAATATCGGCACCTTTAAAGAAATTAGCACTAAAAAAATGTACCCCCAAATTAGTAGTTAAAACTTCTAATTTTCGTCCGCTTTTTGGATCGACAACCGTTGCCGCTAATACAATTTTAGCACTTTGTTTTTTCTTTATGACATAACTTTGATCGTATCCGCCACCTATCTTCAACTGTTCGTTAGCATTTTCTAAAATGATGTCTTTGCCAATGGATTTTCCTTTTCTAAAATCAAATGGAGTTCCGGCAACTTTTAGGATCTCACCTGTTTTAATTTTGTCGGGATTCACGGCGCAAAAATAATTGGACGGAATCGTTAAAACATGGTCTAAAATAGTTCCGTTTCCTTCGCCAGAAAGATTAAAAAAAGCGTGATTGGTCAAATTTACAATAGTTGTTTTATCGGTTGTAGCCAACAATTTCATGGTCAATTCATTATTTGAAGTCAACTGATACGTTGCTTCTACTTTTAGAGTCCCCGGATATCCCATTTCTCCATCAATAGAAATATAAGACAATACAAGAGAACTATCTGTTACTGTTTTTACCTCCCAAACTTGATTGTGAAAACCCTTTACCCCCCCGTGCTGGTGATTGGCACCATTATTTATAGTGAGAGATTGCGTTTTTCCATCTAGTTCAAAGTTTCCTTTAGCAATTCTTCCGATTACCCTTCCAACGATAGCGCCGTGATACACGCCAGTTGCCTTTAAGTAATCGTCAATACTTTTGAAGCCCAATACCACATCGGCCTTTTGACCGTTTTTGTCTGGAGTGCATAAACTAACAATACGGCCGCCATAATTAGTTATGGCGGCCGTTAGATTTCCATTTTTTAGAAGAAACAAACCCACTTGTTTTCCTTCAATTATCTTATTAAAGTTTTCCGGATTCAGTGAAGCGCATTCGCTATTGTGTAAGTTACTTTGACTAATAGCTTTCGAACAAATGACTAGCGTAATTAATACTAAAAAAACAACTTGTTTTTTCATTGTTATTTCAATTCTATTTTTTCAACATTTTTATAACTGTTCCCCCGAATCAATTCGAAATTTTTCATCAATTCTTTCAATTTTTTGGGTTGGGCTTTAGCAAGATTATTTTTTTGACCAATATCCTTCTTTAAATTATACAATTGAAAATCTTTGTCATTTCCCATTTCAATGTTCACTTCTTCCAGAATTGGATCGCCAGGATAGGGTGGAATCATCATCAAATCCCCTTGACGAAAAGCCGTTTTAGTGTTGGCTTCAATAACCAAATTCGCTCTTCCTTTATTGCTTTTACCCATAAAAACATCTAAAAGTTCCTGACTGTCTGTGCTTTTAACATCAACATTGACCAACTTGGCTATGGATTCCAATAAATCGATTTGGCACACCAAAGCATCCGAAATTAGAGGCTTAATTTGCCCTTTCCAATAGGTGAAAAATGGCACTCGTGTACCGGCTTCCAACAAGCTGTATTTTCCGCCTCGCAATGGACCGTTTGGTTTATGATTGCCTAGTTTCTCCACAGCATCATCATAATAGCCATCGTTCAATACGGGTCCGTTATCGCTTGAAAACACAATTAAAGTATTATCTAAAACCCCTTCTTCTTTTAAGGTTTTTATTATTTCGCCCACACAATAATCCGCTTCTAAAATAACATCTCCACGGGGTCCCATACCTGATTTGCCCACAAAT
>Ga0209768_10000971_pt1 | contig 18638 bp, 15 predicted proteins | sample LauGreSBDMM110SD_3_FD_187564 | JGI IMG/M metagenome (GOLD analysis project Ga0209768, IMG submission 187564) | Freshwater lake microbial communities from Lake Michigan, USA - Sp13.BD.MM110.SD (SPAdes) (version 2) | ecosystem: Environmental > Aquatic > Freshwater > Lake | place: Lake Michigan... | reverse complement strand
TGTGCAACGAGCACGCCTATTGTTTGGCGATTGAGAAAATGATGGCCTTGGAAGTGCCCGAGCGGGCCCAGTACATCCGGGTGATGTTTGCCGAAATCACGCGCTTGCTCAACCACTTGTTGTGGCTGGGTTGCCACGGCTTTGATTGCGGTGCGATGAACATCCTGATTTATTGCTTCCGCGAGCGCGAAGATTTGTTTGACATGTACGAAGCCGTTTCCGGCGCGCGCATGCATGCCGCCTACTTTCGCCCGGGTGGCGTGTACCGTGATTTGCCCGACACCATGCCGCAGTACAAACTCAGCAAGGTGAAAAACGAGCGTGCCATTGCCCGGTTGAATGAAAACCGCCAGGGCAGTTTGCTCGACTTCATCGACGACTTCACCCGCCGTTTCCCGGCCTTTGTCGATGAGTATGAAACCTTGTTGACCGACAACCGCATTTGGAAGCAGCGCACCGTGGGCATTGGCGTGGTCACGCCAGAGCGGGCCAAAAACTTGGGCTTCACCGGCGCCATGCTGCGGGGCTCGGGCGTGGCTTGGGATTTGCGCAAGCAACAGCCCTACGATGTCTACGACCGCATGGACTTTGACATACCCATTGGCAAAACCGGGGACTGCTATGACCGGTATTTGGTGCGGGTGGCTGAAATGCGCCAATCCAATCGCATCATCTCCCAATGCGTCCAATGGTTGCGCCAAAACCCTGGTCCGGTCATCACCGACAACCACAAAGTGGCGCCGCCTGCTCGCGAGGCGATGAAGGCCAACATGGAAGAGTTGATCCACCATTTCAAGCTTTTCACCGAAGGCTTTCACGTCCCTGAGGGCGAGGCTTATGCGGCGGTTGAACACCCCAAAGGTGAATTTGGAATTTACTTGGTCAGTGACGGCGCCAACAAGCCTTACCGTTTGAAAATCAGGGCGCCGGGCTTTGCCCACTTGGCAGCCATGGACGAAATGTCTCGTGGCCACATGATTGCGGACACCGTGGCCATCATTGGGACCATGGACATTGTGTTTGGGGAAATTGACCGATGAGCAACAGCGCACCCGTCCTCGCGCCCATGGCCTTGTCAGACGCCACTGCGCAGCGTTTTGCCAAAGAGGTGGCCAAGTACCCCGCCGATCAAAGCCAATCGGCTGTCATGGCCTGCTTGTCCATTGTTCAGCAAGAAGCCGGCTGGGTCAGCCCTGAAGGTGAACTTGCCGTGGCCCAGTATTTGGGCATGCCCGTCATGGCTGTGCGTGAGGTCAGCAGTTTTTACAACATGTACAACCTCAAACCAGTGGGGCATTTCAAAATCAATGTCTGCACCAACTTGCCCTGCCAGTTGCGCGATGGTGCTCAGGCCTTGGCCCATTTGTGTGAGCGTTTGGGCGTTGAGTCTGGGGGTACCACGGCTGATGGCATGTTCACCGTGCAACCCGGTGAGTGCATGGGCGCTTGTGCCGATGCGCCCGTCTTGTTGGTCAACGACCGCAGCATGTGCAGCTTCATGAGCCATGAAAAACTTGACCAGTTGGTTGACGGCTTGCGACAGTCTGCGATGGAGAAGGCCACGCCATGAATGCGCAGCAATTGATTTCCCAATTTCAAGCCCAGGGCCTGGAGTCTAGCTTCCACGGGCGGCACATACAACCGCAAATTTTGGCCGGTTTGAACGGCAGCAATTGGGGCCTGAAAGACTATGAGTCGCGCGGCGGCTACCAAGCTTTGCGCAAAATTTTGGGACAAGATGGCTCCGAGGGCTTGACGCAAGATCAAGTGATCGCCATTGTCAAAGAGTCTGGATTGCGCGGGCGTGGGGGAGCTGGTTTCCCCACCGGCCTGAAGTGGAGCTTCATGCCGCGCCAATTTCCTGGCGCCAAATACCTGGTGTGCAATTCCGACGAAGGCGAGCCCGGCACCTTCAAAGACCGCGATATCCTGCAATTTAACCCCCACATCGTGATCGAGGGGATGGCCATTGCGGCATATGCCATGGGCATTGGCGTGGGATACAACTACATCCACGGCGAAATCTTCAAAACCTATGAGCGTTTTGAGGAAGCCTTGGAGGAGGCGAGGGCCGCTGGTTATTTGGGCGAGAAGATCATGGGCTCGTCCTTTTCTTTTCAGCTCCACGCCACCCATGGCTTTGGCGCTTATATCTGTGGGGAAGAAACCGCATTGCTCGAGTCCTTGGAAGGCAAGAAAGGTCAGCCGAGGTTCAAGCCGCCGTTCCCCGCCAGTTTTGGCTTGTACGGCAAGCCCACCACCATCAACAACACTGAAACCTTTTCGGCGGTGCCTTGGATCATCAACAACGGCGGCGCTGCCTATTTGGCCTGTGGCAAACCCAACAATGGGGGCACCAAAATCTTCTCCATTTCCGGAGATGTGGAGCGACCCGGCAATTACGAAATTCCATTGGGTACCCCGTTTGCCACCTTGCTCGAATTGGCGGGTGGGATGCGCTCGGGGCGCGCCTTGAAAGCCGTCATTCCAGGGGGCTCATCTGCACCTGTGCTGCCCGCGTCCATCATGATGGACATCACCATGGACTACGACGCCATTGCCAAAGCAGGCTCCATGCTGGGATCTGGGGCCGTCATCGTCATGGATGAGCGCCGGTGCATGGTCAAAAGCTTGCAGCGATTGAGCTACTTTTACATGCACGAGTCTTGCGGCCAATGCACCCCTTGCCGCGAAGGCACGGGTTGGTTGTGGCGCATGGTGGACCGGATCGAAAACGGCCAGGGCCGCCCCAGCGACATGGACTTGCTTGACAGCGTGGCCGAAAGCATCATGGGCCGCACGATTTGCGCCCTGGGTGACGCGGCAGCCATGCCCGTGCGCGGCATGTTGAAACACTTTCGCGCAGAATTTGAACACCACATCACGCACAAGACCTGCATGGTCTCGGTGCCTGTTTAAGGCTTGAGCACACACCATGGTTGAAATCGAACTCGATGGCAAAAAAGTGGAAGTGGCAGAGGGCTGCACGGTCATGCATGCCGCTGAAAAGGCGGGCACCTTTATCCCTCATTTTTGTTATCACAAGAAGCTGAGCATTGCCGCCAATTGCCGCATGTGCTTGGTCGAAGTGGAAAAAGCCCCGAAACCCATGCCCGCTTGTGCCACACCGGTGACCCAAGGCATGGTGGTGCGCACCCAATCTGATAAAGCGGTCAAGGCCCAAAAATCGGTGATGGAGTTCTTGCTCATCAACCACCCTTTGGATTGCCCCATTTGCGACCAGGGCGGCGAGTGCCAGTTGCAAGACTTGGCGGTCGGCTATGGGGGCAGTGCCTCCCGCTACCAAGAAGAAAAACGGGTTGTGTTCCACAAGAACATTGGCCCGCTGGTGAGCATGGAAGAGATGAGCCGCTGCATCCACTGCACCCGCTGTGTGCGCTTTGGCCAAGAAGTCGCTGGTGTGATGGAGTTGGGCATGTCCCATCGCGGCGAGCACTCTGAAATTGAAACCTTTGTCGGTGCCACGGTCGACTCCGAGCTGTCCGGCAACATGATTGACATTTGCCCTGTGGGGGCCTTGACCAGCAAGCCGTTTCGCTACAACGCACGCACTTGGGAGCTGAGCCGCCGCCGCTCGGTCAGCCCGCACGATGCCACGGGCGCCAACTTGGTCGTGCAAGTGAAAAACAACCAAGTGATGCGGGTGGTGCCGTTTGAAAACGAATCCATCAATGAATGCTGGATCGCTGACCGCGATCGCTTCTCCTACGAAGCACTCAACAGCCCAGATCGGCTGACCCAGCCCATGCTCAAGCAAAACGGCCAGTGGCTGACAGTGGATTGGGCCACGGCGCTCGAATATGTCGCCAATGGCTTGCGGCAAATCAATGCCGACCACGGCCCCCAACAATGGGGCCTGTTGGCCAGCCCACACAGCACGGCCGAAGAGTTGCATTTGGCCGCGCAATTGGTGCGTGGCATGGGCGGTGACAACATCGACACCCGCTTGAGGGCATCGGATTTTCAGCATGACGGCGCGGTGCGTTGGTTGGGCACCTCGGTGGCCTCGTTGTCCGCGCTTCAGCGTGTGCTGCTGGTGGGCACCCATGTGCGCAAAGACCAGCCCTTGTTGGCCCAGCGCATCCGCCAGGCCGCCCGGCGCGGTGGCCAGGTGATGCAAATCAACGAGCGCCTGCGTGACTGGGCGATGCCGGTTCAACAATCGTGGATCACCGAGCCCGCACAGTGGCCACAAGCCCTGGCCGAGGTGGCCGCGGCCCTGGCCCAGTTGCTGAGCATTGCCGCACCGGTGGAGGTAACCCAAATTTCTGCTCATGCGGTGGCCATGGCCAAAGCCCTCATGGGTGGTGAGCGCAAAGCCATTTTGTTGGGCAATGCGGCTGCACACCACCCCAAGGCCTCTTCGTTGCTCGCCTTGGCCAATTGGATTGCTGAACACACCCAAGCCAGCGTGGGCTTTTTGGGCGAAGCGGCCAATACCGTGGGTGCGCAGGTGGTGAACGCGCGGCCACAGCAAACAGGCTTGAACGCTGCCCAAATGCTGCAAGGTCAACTTCAGGCTTTGTTGCTGTTCAACACCGAGCCTGCATTTGACAGCTCTTTGTCGGATGTGTCCCATTTGGCCAAAGTGCCGATGGTCGTCACCTTGTCGCCGTTCAAGGCCAATATGGACATCAGCGATGTGCTCTTGCCCATTGCGCCCTTTACTGAGACCGCTGGCACATTCTTCAACACCGAAGGCGTGGCGCAAAGTTTCCATGCGGTGGTCAAGCCCTTGGGCGAAGCCCGCCCGGGTTGGAAGGTCTTGCGCGTTCTCGGTCACATGCTCGGGCTGCCCGGTTTTGAGCTTGAAACTTTGGAGCAAGTGCGCCTAAAGGCTTGGGGCCCGGACACCTCATCTCGCTTGTCCAATCAGACGCAAGCCGCGATCGATATCTCGCCCACTGCCCAGGTGCCTGTGACGGCTTCTATTTATCAGTTGGATGGTCTGGTGCGCCGCTCTGGACCCTTGCAGCGCACCGCCGATGCCCGTGCCGAGGTGAGCCATGGTTGATGCGATTTTCTTCGCGGGGCAGGGCTTGTTCGCATTTCCGGCCTGGACCTCGGTGATGTGGCCTGTGCTGTGGACCTTGATCAAAATCGTGGCGGTGGTTCTGCCTTTGATGGGGTGTGTGGCCTACCTCACCCTGTGGGAGCGCAAAGCCATCGGCTTTACCCAAATTCGATTGGGGCCCAACCGCACTGGACCGTTGGGATTGCTGCAGCCCATTGCCGATGCGCTCAAGCTCTTGACCAAAGAGATCATTTTGCCCACGGCGGCCAACAAGCCCTTGTTCATATTGGGCCCCATCATGACCATCATGCCGGCCTTGGCCGCGTGGGCTGTGGTGCCTTTTGGCCCCGAAGTGGCCTTGGCGAATATCAATGCCGGGTTGTTGTTCTTGATGGCCATCACCTCTTTGGAGGTGTATGGCGTGATCATCGCGGGTTGGGGGTCGAACTCCAAATATGCGTTTTTGGGTGCCATGCGCGCCTCGGCCCAAATGGTGAGCTATGAAATTGCCATGGGTTTTTGCTTGGTGGTGGTGTTGATGGTTTCATCCAGCCTCAACATGAGCGACATTGTGATGGGACAGGCCAAGGGCCAGTTTGCTGACAGTGGATTGAATTTCTTGTCGTGGAATTGGTTGCCCCTGTTTCCAATTTTTATCATCTACTTCATCGCAGGTTTGGCCGAAACCAATCGCCACCCCTTTGACGTGGTCGAGGGTGAGTCGGAAATCGTTGCCGGCCACATGATTGAGTACTCTGGCATGTCGTTTGCCATGTTCTTCTTGGCCGAATACGCCAACATGCTCTTGGTTTCCATGCTCTCGGTGGTCATGTTCTTGGGCGGTTGGCTGCCGCCGATTGACAGCCCCTTGTTCAATGCCGTCCCGGGTTGGATTTGGTTGGGCCTCAAGGTGTTTGTGGTGGTGACCATGTTCATTTGGGTGCGCGCCACTTTCCCTCGTTTCCGTTACGACCAAATCATGCGATTGGGTTGGAAGGTATTTATTCCAGCCACCTTGGTGTGGTTGGTGGTGGTGGGCTTGTGGATGCAAAGCCCTTGGACCCTGTGGCCATGATGCGGAGAAACCCACAATGACCAGCTTGGCAACCCGTTCCCCTTTTTCTTGGCGTGACTTCATCAGAAGTTTCATGCTCTTGGAGTTGTTCAAGGGCATGGCCCTGACCGGCAAATACATGTTCGCCCGCAAGATCACGGTGCAGTTTCCCGAGGAAAAAACGCCCGCAAGCCCGCGTTTTCGGGGCCTGCATGCGCTGCGCCGTTATGACAACGGTGAGGAACGCTGCATCGCCTGCAAACTGTGCGAGGCCGTGTGCCCGGCCATGGCGATCACCATCGAATCAGACGTGCGCGATGACGGTTCGCGCCGCACAACCCGCTACGACATCGACCTGACCAAATGCATTTTTTGTGGCTTTTGTGAAGAGAGCTGCCCCGTGGACTCGATTGTGGAGACCCATATATTCGAATACCACGGTGAAAAGCGTGGCGACTTGTACTTCACCAAAGACATGCTGCTGGCTGTTGGTGACCGATACGAACGCGAAATTGCCGCGCACAAAGCGGCGGACGCCAAATACCGTTGAACGCCATGGACACCACTTCCGCTTTGTTTTACCTGTTTTCCGCGGTCATGCTGTTCGCGGCTTTCCGGGTCATCACGGCCAGCAACACGGTGCATGCGGCCTTGTATTTGGTGTTGGCGTTTTTCCAAGCCTCTGGTCTGTGGATGTTGCTCAAGGCCGAGTTCTTGTCCATCACCTTGGTGCTGGTCTATGTGGGTGCCGTGATGGTGTTGTTTTTGTTCGTGGTGATGATGCTAGATGTCAACATCGAGAGTTTGCGCAAAGGCTTTTGGCGCCACTTCCCTGTGGCGGCCACCATGGGCGCATTGATCGCCCTTGAGTTGGCCGCCGTGTTGATGGGTGGCTTTCGATCCACCCAGCCGATTGCCACTTTCGCCAACAGCGCCACCGATCCCTTGGCCCAAGCGTCGAACACCAAAGAGTTGGGCATTTTGATTTACACCCAATACCTCTACCCCTTGGAAGTGGCGGCTGTCATCTTGTTGGTGGCCATCATTGCTGCCATTGCCCTGACCCTGCGCTCGCGCAAAGACAGCAAGTACCAAGATCCCAGTGAGCAAGTTCGCGTCAAGGCATCGGACCGCGTGCAGCTGGTCAAGATGGAACCGGTGCGTCCTGCACCCCCCAAAGCCCAGGAGCAGCCATGAGTTTGTCGCTGGGTCACATGTTGACCGTCGGGGCCATCCTGTTTGCTTTGTCGGTCACCGGCATCTTTTTGAACCGCAAAAACCTCATTGTGTTGCTGATGGCCATTGAGTTGATGCTGTTGGCCGTCAACCTCAACTTTGTGGCCTTTTCATATTTCTTGGGTGATTTGCACGGCCAGGTGTTTGTCTTTTTTATCCTCACCGTGGCCGCTGCTGAGTCTGCCATTGGCTTGGCCATTCTGGTCTTGTTGTTCCGCAACAAAACCAGCATCCATGTGGAAGAACTCGACAACCTCAAGGGCTGACAGCACGGGCCAACCAACAACATGAATAGCACCTTGAACGCCACCCAACTTTTGATGGTTCCTTTGGCCCCACTGCTGGGCTCGGCCCTGGCCGGTATTTTGGGAACCGCCTTGGGTGGGCGGCGCATTGGACGCGGCGTCAGCCACAGCGTGACCATTTTGGGCGTGTTCATCTCCTTGGTGATCTCGGCCATGACCTTGTACAGCGTGGCCGTGGAAGGTGCGCGGTTCAACGAAACCCTCTACACCTGGATGGTGGTGGACGGTTTCAAAATGGAAGTCGGCTTTTTGGTCGACGGCCTGACCGCCATGATGATGTGTGTGGTGACCTTTGTGTCCTTGATGGTTCACATCTACACCATTGGCTACATGCATGAAGACGAGGGCTACAACCGCTTTTTTGCCTATATCTCCTTGTTCACCTTCTCGATGCTGATGCTGGTGATGAGCAACAACATGTTGCAATTGTTTTTTGGTTGGGAGGCCGTGGGCTTGGTCTCTTACCTGTTGATCGGTTTTTGGTTCAATAAACCTTCGGCGGTTTTTGCCAATATGAAAGCCTTCTTGGTCAACCGGGTGGGTGACTTTGGTTTCATCCTGGGCATTGGCTTGTTGGCGGCTTACACGGGAACCCTCAACTATGCCGAGGCTTTTGCCAAAGCCCCCGAACTGGCCACGCTCACCTTTCCCGGCACATCCTGGTTGTTGGTGACTGTGATCTGTATCGGATTGTTTGTGGGTGCCATGGGCAAATCGGCCCAATTTCCTCTGCATGTGTGGTTGCCCGACTCCATGGAAGGCCCCACACCGATCTCTGCCTTGATACACGCCGCAACCATGGTGACTGCGGGCATTTTCATGGTGGCTCGGATGTCGCCGTTCTTTGAGTTGTCCGATACCGCCCTGAGCGTGGTGCTGGTCATTGGGGCCATCACTGCCTTGTTCATGGGTTTTTTGGGCATCATCCAAAACGACATCAAACGCGTGGTGGCGTATTCCACCTTGTCGCAACTGGGTTACATGACGGTGGCCCTGGGGGCCTCGGCTTATTCTGTGGCGGTGTTTCACCTGATGACCCACGCCTTTTTCAAAGCCTTGCTGTTTTTGGCGGCTGGCTCGGTGATCATGGGCTTGCACCACAACCAAGACATCCGCTGGATGGGCGGTGTGCGCAAATACATGCCCATCACTTGGATCACCGCTTTGTTGGGCTCCTTGGCTTTGATCGGCACGCCTTTGTTTTCTGGGTTTTATTCCAAAGACAGCATCATTGAAGCGGTTGCTGAGAGCCATTTGCCTGGCGCTGGGTTTGCCCATTTTGCGGTGCTGGCCGGTGTGTTTGTCACGGCTTTTTACTCGTTTCGCATGTACTTTTTGGTCTTTCATGGCCCCGAGCGTTACCACCTGAACCCGGATGCCCATCACCACGATGACCACCATGCGCACGGTGCCTCAACGTCGCCCCATGAATCGGCATGGGTGGTCACCTTGCCATTGGTTTTGCTGGCCATTCCTTCGGTGCTGATCGGCTTCTTCACCATCGACCCCATGCTGTTTGGTGAGTTCTTTGCCGATGCCATCACCGTCAACGGCGACAAGCACCACGCGATGCATGAATTGGCCCAGGCATTCCACGGCCCGCTGGCCATGGCCAGCCATGCCTTGAGCACAGCACCATTTTGGTTGGCGGTGGCTGGCGTGGCCTTGGCCTATGTGCTGTACATGGTCAAAACGGCTTGGCCTGCTGCGATTCAAAAAGTGCTGCAACCGCTGCACACCTTGTTGGATCACAAATATTACTTGGATGCGTTCAACGAACAGGTGTTGGCGCGTGGCGCGCGTTGGATCGGAACGGGCTTTTGGCGCTGGGGTGATCAAGCCTTGATTGATGGGGCCGTGGTCAATGGTTCATGGCGCTGGGTCAACCGTGTGTCGTTATGGGTGCGCAAGGGCCAAACGGGTTACCTCTACCACTATGCACTGGCCATGATCATGGGGGTGTTCTTGTTGATGACTTGGTTTGTGTGGTTACAACCATGAGCCACAGCCCGATGACCACGAAAAGAGAAAACACATGGGTTTGCTGAGCCTGTCCATTTGGACGCCGATCGTTTTTGGAGGCCTGTTGTTCGCCTTGGGGCGGGATGAGCATGCCAAGGCCGTGCGCTGGTTGGCATTGGTGGGCGCGCTGATCAGCTTGTTGGTCACCCTGCCGTTGTATGCCGGTTTTCAACTGGACACCGCAGCCTTGCAGTGGGTGGAAAAGGCATTGTGGATTGAGCGCTTCCAGGTGCATTACCACTTGGGCGTGGACGGCATCTCCTTGTGGTTTGTGTTGCTCACCGCATTCATCACCCCCGTGGTGGTGCTGGCTGGCTGGGAGGTCATCACCGAGCGTGTCAACCAATACATGGGGGCCTTTCTGATCCTCAGTGGCTTGCTGGTGGGGGTTTTCACCGCGCAAGATGCCATGCTGTTTTACGTGTTTTTTGAAGCCACCTTGATCCCGATGTACCTCATCATTGGCATTTGGGGTGGCCCGAACAAAATCTACGCCGCCTTTAAGTTTTTTCTCTACACCTTGCTGGGTTCTTTGCTGATGCTGGTGGCGTTGATTTATCTCTACACCCAGTCGGGCGGCAGTTTTGATCTGGCCGTTTGGTACCAACTGCCCTTGGGCAGCCAGGCCCAAACCCTGTTGTTCTTTGCGTTCTTTGCCGCCTTTGCCGTCAAAGTGCCGATGTGGCCTGTGCACACCTGGTTGCCCGATGTGCACGTCGAAGCGCCCACCGGTGGGTCGGCCGTCCTGGCGGCGATCATGCTCAAACTGGGCGCCTATGGTTTTTTGCGCTTTTCCTTGCCCATCTTGCCCGACGCATCGCGCGAATGGGCCTGGTTGATCATTGGCTTGTCGCTGGTGGCGGTGATTTACGTGGGCTTGGTGGCCTTGGTGCAAGAGGACATGAAAAAACTCGTGGCCTACTCGTCGGTGGCCCACATGGGTTTTGTCAGCCTGGGCTTTTTCATCTTCACCCCCATGGGCGTGAGTGGCGCCTTGGTGCAAATGATTGCGCACGGCTTTGTGTCAGCCGCCATGTTCTTGTGCATCGGTGTTTTGTACGACCGCATGCATTCGCGCTTGATCGCCAGTTATGGCGGGGTGGTCAACACCATGCCGCGCTTTGCTGCATTCGCGCTGTTCTTTGCCATGGCCAACTGCGGCCTGCCGGGAACGGCGGGCTTTGTGGGTGAGTGGATGGTCATATTGGCCGCCATCAAATTCAATTTTTGGGTTGGTTTGGCCGCTGCCACCGCGCTGATTTTTGGGGCTGCCTATACCTTGTGGATGGTCAAGCGTGTGTACCTGGGTCCGGTGGCCAACGACGACGTGCGTGATCTCCAAGACATCAATGCCCGTGAATACCTGGTGCTCGCCATTTTGGCCTTGGCTGTGTTGGCCATGGGTTTGTACCCCAAGCCTTTCACCGATGTGATGGACGTCTCAGTGGTCAGCCTGTTGAAGCATGTGGCCCAGACCAAGTTGCCATGATCAAACAATGGAATCAGCGAAATGATTGAAAACATGGCTTGGTCCAGTGTGTGGCCTGAAATGGTGTTGTTGGTCATGGCGTGCTTCATCGCCATGGTCGATTTGGGCGTTCGCAGCCCGCGCCGCACCTTGACCTATGTGTTGTCCTTGGGCACTTTGTTGGTGGTGGCGGGCTTGGCCGCTTCACAAGCGATGGATGGCAAAACCTTGTATGCCTTTGGCAACATGGTGGTCAGTGACAGCATGGGCAATTGGTTGAAGTGCTTTGCCGCCCTGTCGGTGGCCGTGACCTTGGTATATGGGCGGCCTTATGCGGGCGACCGGGGCATGCTCGGGGGTGGCGAATTTTTTACCTTGGGTTTGTTTTCACTGCTCGGCATGTTTGTCATGATTTCTGGCAACCATTTCCTGGTGCTTTATTTGGGGCTGGAGTTGCTGACCCTTTGCAGCTATGCCTTGGTGGCCTTGCGCCGGGACCATGCCAACGCCACTGAAGCAGCGATGAAGTATTTTGTCCTGGGGGCTTTGGCCAGTGGTTTCTTGCTCTATGGGTTGTCCATGTTGTATGGTGCGACCGGCAGCCTCGAGTTGGGCGCTGTTTTCAAAGCCGTTGCTTCGGGCCAGATCAAACACCAGGTGATGGTCTTGGGCTTGGTGTTTGTGGTGTGTGGCCTGGCCTTCAAGCTCGGGGTGGTGCCGTTTCACATGTGGGTGCCCGATGTGTACCAAGGCGCACCCACTTCGGTGACCTTGATGATCGCTGGCGCGCCCAAATTGGCGGCCTTTGCCATCACCATGCGTTTGTTGGTCGAGGGCTTGCTGCCATTGGCCATCGATTGGCAGCAAATGCTGGCCGTGTTGGCCGTGGCCTCCTTGTTGGTGGGCAATTTGGCCGCCATTGCCCAAACCAATCTCAAGCGCATGTTGGCTTTCTCCACCATTTCACAGATGGGCTTCATGTTGTTGGGCCTGCTCAGCGGCGTGGTCAATGGGGGCACCAGCAGCGCGGCCAACGCCTACAGCTCGTCCATGTTCTATGTGGTGACCTATGTGCTCACCACCTTGGCCACCTTTGGTGTCATTTTGCTGTTGGCGCGGGACGGCTTTGAAAGCGATGAAATCGCAGACCTGTCTGGCTTGAACCAGCGCAGCCCTTTGTACGCCGCGGTGATGGCTGTTTGTTTGTTTTCCTTGGCCGGTGTGCCCCCCATGGTCGGCTTTTATGCCAAGTTGTCGGTGCTGCAAGCCTTGGTATCGACAGGTACCCATTGGGCTTTGTGGCTGGCGGTGTTTGCGGTGATGATGTCCCTCATCGGTGCTTTCTATTACCTGCGGGTGGTCAAGGTGATGTACTTTGACCCGCCTTTGACGGCCACCACCGTGTCCGCCCCCTTGGATGTGCGCGTGGTCTTGTCCATCAACGGGGCTTTGGTCTTGTTGCTGGGTTTGATGCCGGGCGGCTTGATGACCTTGTGCGCACAAGCCATCGTGCGCACCTTGGGCAGTTGAGGCTGCACGGGGCCCCTGTGGGTCCCCAACTGGCTTGAGCCATGGCCGATGAACACCTGATCGAACACCGCATTGACAGCCAAGAGCTGTTCAATGGTCATTTTTTGCACGCGTTCAGAGATACCGTTCGCCTGCCGACGGGAGGCACCGCCACACGCGAATATGTGACCCACCCAGGCGCGGTGATGATCATTCCCTTGCTGGACGACGGCCAGCTGTTGATGGAGCGTCAATACCGCTATCCGATGCAGCAAGTGATGTTGGAGTTCCCGGCCGGCAAGCTGGATGCGGGCGAGCTTCCCCTGCATTGCGCCCGCCGCGAGTTGCGCGAAGAAACGGGGTACAGCGCCACCCATTGGGCCCACGCCGGGGTGATGCACCCGGTGATCAGCTATTCCACCGAGTTCATTGACATTTGGTTTGCCCGTGGGCTGATCCCCGGCCCCAGAAAGCTTGATGTGGGGGAGCACCTCGATATCTTGAGCATGGGTGTGGCTGAGTTTTTTGCCGCCTGTCAGCAAGGCTTGATCACCGATGCCAAAACCCTGACGGGGGCTTTGTGGCTGCAAAACCACCTCAGCGGCCAATGGCCCTTGGCCTGGCAAGCGGCCCAAACCGATGGGCGGTGACCCAAGGCTTCTTGCCGGATAATCAGTCGCATGAAAGTCCTCGATCTCCAGTGCCAGCACGGCCATGCCTTTGAAGGCTGGTTTGGCTCTGAAAGTGATTTTCAAAGCCAACTCTCATCGGGTTTGGTGGCGTGCCCCTTGTGCGGCGACCACCAAGTGGCCAAGTTGCTCAGCGCCCCTCGTCTGAACCTGAGCACCTCTTTGCGCGATCCCGCGCCAGCGGTTTCTGAGAGCACCGCTGTGGCGCCTGTGGAAGCTGCAGACGATCAACATTCCAGCACCATGGCCCAATTGAATCAAAACTGGATGAAGGTGGTGCAGCACGTGCTGCAAAACACCGAGGATGTGGGTTCTGGTTTTGCCGAAGAGGCGCGCAAAATTCACTATGGTGAAAAACCCGAGCGCAATATCCGGGGTCAAGTCACGGCCACAGAGTCACAGGCCTTGCACGAAGAAGGCATTGCTGTGGTCAGCCTGCCCATGCCAGCCGCATTCAAAGGCTCGGTTCACTGACCGAGCTGCCCATGAAGCCTAGGGCTGAGAGGGTGACAAAACCTGGGCCAGCACCTGGTCGATCGCATCGGGTGCATCACACGCCACGATGGTTCTTTCGGGCATTCCCCTGAGCCAAGTCAGTTGCCGTTTGGCCAATTGCCGCGTGGCGGCCAAAGCCGTGCTGCGCCATTGGGCCAAGCCCTGGCGCACATCCTTGTCGGGGTGGTGCATGCACATGTGTTTGAACGAATCTTTGGGCTTGTTGTCCAGCAACGGCCCTACCAGTGTGGACAACAAGCGCTCGTCGGTCCACCCCAGGGCATGCCAATGCGCAATCACGTCCCAAGCTTGCCGGTAGCCCACGCAGCGCATGGCCGGGGCGTTTTCATACCAGCCTGGCGCAGCGCGCAAGCGCAAGACCTCGGCCAGAAAACCCTGGTCCCACATCTGATCAAAGCGATCCTCAATGCGCTGGTGCAGCCAATCGCGCTGATGCGGCTCGAGCGACAAGAGCAAAGCGCGTCGACCTTGCGCATCGCGCAGCGAACTGCCCGATGGGGCTTCAGTGCGGGGGCTGAAGTGTGCCGACAAAGGTTTGCCGCTGATGCGCCACACCTCCAACGCCCGACCAATGCGCTGGGCATCCATGGGCGGCAGGCGTTGGGCAGTCTCGGGGTCCACTTGGGCCAGCAGGGCGTGCATGGCGGGCCATCCCTCGCGCTGGGCTTGCGCCGCGATATCAGCCCGGATGGTGGCGTCAGAGGCGGGCATGGGGTCTAGGCCATCGATCAAGGCCTTGAAATACAACATCGTGCCGCCCACCAACAAGGGCAGCCGACCGCGTTGTTGGATGGCCGCTATCAGGGCGCAGGCAGCGCGCCCAAAATCGGCGGCGCTGTGCAGGTCCAGCGGGTCGCAGACATCGATCAGGTGGTGCGGTACCAGCGCCCGCTCGGCCACACTGGGTTTGGCACTGCCCACATCCATGCCGCGGTAGACCAGTGCCGAGTCCACGCTGATGATCTCCACCGGGATGCGTTGCGCCAAGGCCATGGCCGCAGCCGATTTGCCGCTGGCAGTGGGGCCAGCCAAACCCACCCAGTCCCAAGGCCATGGCCAGGGGCCGTGGGCAGCCGCCAAGGGTGCGTCACTGGCCATCCAGGGTTTTGTCCTTTTGAATCAGCACCCAGGCCACAAAAGCCACGGCCACACACCAAAACAAAATGCCGTTGGCCATGGGGAACACCGTGCCATCCATGCTCAGGCCCAGCCAGGTGCCGCAACCAAAGGCCACCAGCATCATCAAAAACCCACCCATGGCCGAGGCGGCCCCGGCGGCGTCCGGAAACGGGCCCACAGCACCGGTTTGTCCAATCGGTTGATGCACCCCATGGGCCAGCATGATCAACATGAAGGGCAAGATCAGGCCGGGCACGCCCGTGGCTGGAAAATGGGCGCAGATGAACAGTGAGATGCCGCCGGTGAGCGTCATGCCACCGGCCACCCAGATGGTTTTGCGCAAGCCCCAGCGCGCCAACCAGCGGCGGCACACCCAGGTGCCCACGATGTACGACGAGGTGGAGCAAAACAAAATCAAGCCGTATTCCAAATTGCTCAGGCCCATCACATGGATGAACACAAACGAAGACGAGGCCAAATAGGTGAACAAATAGCCATAGGTGCACATGGACAACAGGGTATAGGCGCGAAAGCTGGGGTTGGACAAAAAGCGAACCCAATTGCCACTGAGCACCCGCCATTGCAAAGCCGTGGGGTCTGGGGTGTGCAGGCTTTCGCGAAATTGCCCCCACACCAGGGCGCAGGTGAGGGCGCCATAAATCACCAACACCACCAAGGCCGAGCGCCAGCCGCTGTATGCGGCGAGCCAGCCCCCCAACGGGGCACTCAGACACAAAATAAAACCCAGCCCGGTGAAGGCCTTGGACATCAAGCGCGCGCCCTCGGCGGGACTGAAACTGTCGCGCACGATGGCACGGGCGCACATCACCACCGAGCCCATGGCCGCGCCTTGCAAGGTGCGCCACAAGATCAACTGCTCAATGGACGGCGCCAAGGTGCAAAAAACCGCAGCCAAGGTGAAAGCCGACAAGCCACACAACAGCACAGGACGCCGGCCCCAGCGGTCGGACAAAGGGCCCCAAAACAATTGTGAAACCCCAAACGCCAACAGCATCCCGGTCAAGGTGAGTTGGGCTTGCGACATGCTGGCGTTCAAATCCAGCTTCAAGGTGGGCAAGGCTGGCAGGTACAGGTCGGTGCTGATCGGCATGGTGCCCACCAACAGCGACAGCAAGGCGATGAGCATGGGCTCGCTCATGCGCTTCATGTCAGCGTCCCCGCATGAAAAGGGCATCCAACTCGGCCACGCTGATTTGGCGCCAGGTCGGCCGGCCGTGGTTGCACTGGTCGGCGCGCTCAGTGGTTTCCATTTGGCGCAGCAATGCGTTCATCTCGTCCAGGGTGAGGCGACGGTTGGCACGCACCGCGCTGTGGCAAGCCATGGTGGCCAAGGTTTCATTGCGGGCGCGCTCCAGCACTTGCGTGGCACCGTGCGATTGCAACTCTTCCAACACACTGCGCGCCAGGGCCACGGCGTCTCCCTGGGCCAAGGTATTGGGCACGCTGCGCACCGCCAAGGAGGTGGGCGAGAGCACCGACAGTTCCAGGCCCAATCGTTGCAAGGCCTCGGGGTGGGCCTCTGCGCAAGCCACTTCCTGGGGCGAGGCTTGAAAGGGGGTCGGGATGAGCAGCGCTTGACATTCAATGCCTTGGCCATCCCACTGGCCTTTGAGCCGTTCATACACCACCCGTTCATGGGCGGCATGCATGTCCACCACGATCAAGCCCAAGTTGTTTTCGGCCAAGATGTAAATGCCTTGCAATTGGGCCAAGGCGCGGCCCAGGGGCCAATCGGTGGCGGCGTGTTCGGCACCTGTGGGTGGGTTGTCGCTGGGTTGGGCGCGCATGTCCAGCGGCGCGAAGGATGGCGCTTGGCCGGGTGCGTGGGGTGAAGCCAGGGTTGGCACCTGGCCATCTTGGGCATGGGGGCCCTGCTTTTGGCCCCACAGCACATCGAGCTCGGCGACCCGGTGACCCACCGACCAGTCCAGCCGCGCTTGCGGCCATGTGGCGGCGCGCACAGGCGGCGCAGGCGTGAATGCGGCACCGATCGGCGAGGGCGCAGTACTTTGGCCCAACCGGGGCAAGGCCAGCGCGTTGTCCACTGCGGTGCGCACCGCTTGGTGCACTTCCCGGCTGTCGCGAAAACGCACCTCGATTTTGGTCGGGTGCACATTCACATCCACACGCGCGGGGTCGATGTCGATGAACAGCACATAGACCGCCTGGCGTTGACCGTGCAGCACATCGTCATAAGCGCTGCGCACGCCATGGCCAATCACTTTGTCGCGCACAAAACGGCCATTGACATAGGCAAATTGCTGGTCAGGCCGCGCCCGCGCAGCATCGGGTGTACCGGCAAAGCCATGCACCCGCAAAGGGCCAGCACGGTGGTCCACGGCGACGGCGTCAGCCACAAAGGATTCACCCAACACATCGCCCAAGCGCAAAGAAGTGGCATCTGGGCCGCTGTGGGCACGCCATTGCGCCAAGGTTTTTCCCTCGTGCCAGATGGAAAAGCCCACATCCGGCCTGGCCAGTGCATGGCGGCGCACACTGTCCACGCAATGGGCCAACTCGGTGGCATCGGTTTTGAGGAACTTGCGCCGCGCTGGGGTGTTGAAAAACAAGTCCTGCACTTCAACCGTGGTACCCACTTCGCGTGCCGCCGGGCTGAGCTCACCGGTGCGCGCTTGCAAGGTCATGGCATGGGCTTGGTGGGCGGTGCGGGAGGTCAGGCCCAGATCAGACACCGAGGCAATGGCGGCCAAGGCTTCGCCCCTGAAACCCATGGTTGACACCGATTCCAGGTCCTGTAAGTTGCTGATTTTGCTGGTGGCATGGCGTTTGAGCGCCACCGCCAATTGTTCAGGGGCAATGCCGCAACCGTTGTCTTCGACGCTGATCAACCGAACGCCACCGGCGCGCAAGCGCACTTGGATGTGGCTGGCTCCGGCATCCAGCGCGTTGTCCAGCAACTCGCGCAGCACCGATGCCGGTCGCTCGATCACCTCGCCAGCGGCGATTTGACTGATCAGTTCATCGGGAAGCTCGCGGATGGGGCGCGGCAGGAGAGGGGGATTTGTCACTCGGGCATTTTAAGGCTGGCGCTGCAACGATAATTGCGCAAAGGATGGCCATGGAACTGATAGCGCTTTTAATCGACTTTGTGTTGCACGTGGACCGCCACATTGGCGAGTTTGTGCAAAGCCACGGGGCTTGGGTTTATGCCTTGTTGTTTGCCATTGTTTTTGTCGAAACCGGTGTGGTGCTGATGCCGTTTTTACCTGGCGACTCCTTGCTCTTCATCACTGGTGCCATGTGTGGTGCCGGCTTGATGGATTTGCCCTTGGCCATGGGGGTCTTGCTGGTCGCCGCCATCTTGGGCGATCAATGCAATTATTTGATCGGGCGACGCGTGGGTGTGCGCGTGTTCTCTTGGAACAACCGCTGGTTCAACCGCCGCGCCTTTGACCAGGCCCATGCTTTTTACCAACGCTATGGCGCCATCACCTTGGTGCTGGCGCGTTTCATGCCTTTTGTGCGCACCTTTGCCCCCTTTGTGGCTGGGGTGGCAGAGATGGAGCGCACCCGCTTTACCCTGTTCAATGTGGTGGGGGCCTTGATTTGGGTGGTGGGTTTGTGCGGTGCCGGGTTTTTGTTTGGCAACCTGGAGGTGGTGCGCAAAAACCTGCAAATCATCATTTGGGCCTTGATCTTGGTC
>Ga0209768_10000968_pt1 | contig 18672 bp, 20 predicted proteins | sample LauGreSBDMM110SD_3_FD_187564 | JGI IMG/M metagenome (GOLD analysis project Ga0209768, IMG submission 187564) | Freshwater lake microbial communities from Lake Michigan, USA - Sp13.BD.MM110.SD (SPAdes) (version 2) | ecosystem: Environmental > Aquatic > Freshwater > Lake | place: Lake Michigan... | reverse complement strand
GCTGCAAATGTAGCACTGCCGAGACCAGCACCGCCTGATGTACCCTGTGCTGGTGATGTAGAAGGAACATTTCCAGAACCACCAGTGTTTGTAGTTGAATCATTACCACCGCCACCGCCACCAGAACCACCATCCTTACCAAGATGTCCACTTGGTGATTGGTTGCCATCATGTCTAGTACCACCACCGCCACCGCCAGAAGCAGTTATAGTTGAAAATACACTATCAGTACCATTAATACCTCTACCAAATACCGAAGTTGCACCTGCGCCACTTGCACCAACTGTTACTGTAAGTGCGACACCTGCAGTGACTGCAAAACTTGCTGCAGTTCTCATACCGCCACCAGCGCCAGCACCAGCATGGTTACAACCACCGCCACCACCGCCAGCAACTACAAGATATTCAACTGTTGGAGTAGGACTTCCTGGCCAAACACCACCAGCTTTTGCTTGTGCTTGACTGTTAGTTGTCCATATTCCCGTGGCGACCGAAGCCGATGTTGCTGCCACGATTGCAGAAATTTTACCTCCTGGCCATCTTAGACTCATGTCAGTGCCTCAAAATTAGCAACAAAACTTAATGCACTGGAAACACTTGTTTGTACACCAATGGATTGATTCTCAGTCACATAAAGAGCATTGGTTTTATCTGTTACAATAATAGAAGCATTGGGAGGTACTGTTATGGCAAAGGCAACATAGTACGGTGTTCCCGAACCCCATGTTGCATTGTTTGAAATTGACACAGTGCAGGTAGCATTACTGCCAGTAACATTTGTAACTACAATACTGTTTATTTTGTTGACTGTATTTGCAGCGGGTGTTAGCCCTGTGATTGCTGTAGCACCATTGTGCGTCCAACTAGTTTGTCCAGCCGTTGTGACAGCTGGTATAATATACGCTGTATTTCCACGAATGTCTGTTACGCTAAGTAAATTTGGGTTTGCCACTTTATATTCCTCCGAAAATCATTGATATGATAAAACTTTGTGCTTTGGTAGCGACTGTTGAATCAATTGCAATAGTAACTGCAGATGATCCATTAAAACTTGTGCCTGATAATCCAGTACCAATAGTTAATGCATTTGTAGTAGTTCCGCCACCACCGCCTGCAGCCCAACTTAAAGTACCACTAGTATCTGATGATAGCACATATCCATTTACAGCAGCAACTGCCGAAGGAAATGTTAAAGTATACGAACCGCTTGAGGCTGGTTTTAATGTTAGTGTACCAGCATTGGTATTGTCAATTTGAATAGACATTTATACTCCTATTGAGCCTTGCATATCGGGTTGTATCATTACCCAAGCATAGCATTTGGCTAAGAAAGTATCACCCTGACGAGATTCTACTTCAGTTAATGGACAGTGATAGCGTCGAAATTCAATGTCACGGGTGTCTTCATCTTGTGGCGCAGTTGCGTAACCCGCAACGTCAATCATAACTGAATGGCGATTATCTGACATGCGTGTGCGAGAGATTGCTGCGGTGACAACACGGAAGTAGGCTCCTGTGAAAGGAACCCCATATTGTGAATTTGTTAAATCAATTTGAATTGCCATGTTTGTTTTCCTTATGCGTATGTAACTTCAGAAGTCTGTATTGTTGCAACCCAACGAATATTAGTTGCTGCTGCACCTGTTGTTGTAATAGCAAGAGCACCATTAGTTGCATCTGCTGTTAGTGCTAACGTCCATCCTGGAACATTACTTATTGTGTTAATAGCTGAAGCAACTAGCACCGTACTTGCAGCAGTTCCTTCTCTGCGGATTAATCCCTCTATTCGCCATGCTGCTGATTGTGTTCCTCCAGCAGCTTGTCTGCGAGCTACAATAATTCCACTAAATGCATAAGCTGAGTTATTACGAAGCACTACTTGATTACCTAAGCCAGCAGCAGTCAAATCAGTGTCGGAAACTAAAACTTTTGCTGTTGCATCTATAGTTTGACCACGAAGTACCTGAGTTCCTGCTTGAAGCCCATCTTGATAAGTAGATGCAGCAATTAGATCACCGCCACTAATAACCAACTTTCCAGTATTGTTTACGTATGCCCCAGCTCCAAATGCAAATGAGTTATTAGCACTAGCAGTTGGTGGGTAAAAATGAGTTACTGCTCCAACAGCAAAAGAACCCAACCCAGAAGCTGTGCTTTGCCAACCAAGCGCTACAGAGTATGAGCCGCTTGCGGTGGTACTTTCACTAACGGCAAAACTACCATAACCGCTTGCGTTAGCATTGGTTCCTAACGCAACCGAACCACCGCTACTCGCTTTACTTTGTTTACCAATTGCTATGCAATTGGTGCTAGTTGCGCCATAAGGGCTTGCGTTATTAGCACCACCAGCAGTAAAACTATCTATACCACTAGCGTAGGATCCACCAAGAGCCATTGCGCCAGCACCTGTTACTGCAACTGACGCTGTATTACCAGAATTTGAGCCTATAGCACAAGAATTTAAACTTGTTGCACTAGTAGATCCAGAACCAGATGCACCAATAGCTATTGCATGATTACCACTAGCAGTAGCACCCCCACTCCTTGCGCCTATAGCAATTGCCGCCCATCCAGTAGCAATTGCTCCAGTGCCTTGTGCGGTATTGCCGCCGATAGCAACAGAACCTTCATTGGTACTTTGTGTATACGCACCGATAGCAACAGAACCAGCGCCAGTAGCTATTGGTCTTGTTGAACCTGTTGTCACTTTTTCGGCATACCCCCGCATCCCTTTTTTATTGCCAGTTTCCCAGTTGGTTCCGTTGCAGATAACCTGCATACCTTCACCACGACGAAGAATTAATGTATCTACTCCATCGATAGTTTCCAACGCAGCAGGATCCACAGTAATATCACCAGTTCCAGTATTCCAAATGGTTACGTCAAACCCTGCACCGAGTGTAGCAGCAGCAGTTAATGAAACTGTAAACGTACCAGAAGTGCAATTAATGATCGTGCCAAGATCACCTGCAATAACTGTATATGCAGCTATTTTATTACTAATGGTTATCGCACTTACACCACCACCTCCGCCTGCAGCCCAACTTAAAGTACCACTAGTATCTGATGATAGCACATATCCATTTACAGCAGCAACTGCCGAAGGAAGTGTTAAAGTATATGAACCGCTTGCTGGAGCTGCAAGAGTTACAACTCCTGCGCCAGCATGATTTAATGGAATAGGCATTTAGCAGTCCTCTGCGTTTTCAAAACCTGGTTGTAGCTTTAGATCGGCGTACAAACCATCCATCAAGTTTCCTTGTGGAGTGTCACAATAAAAAGCATGTGACGCCACTTCCTGTGCGTTTGCTTGTCGAGCATCAGCATTAGCACTTACGCTAACTTGATACTGACACTGTTTTTTATTAGCAAAAATATTGGTAATACGTGCATAGGCTTCTGTAAAAGGCACGCCCACGTTGCTATTTTGGATAGAGATTTTTAATGCCATGATTTTCCTTAAAAAGTCATTTCTGTTGTTTCAACTTTAGCAACCCAACGAATGGTGGTTGCTGCTTGTCCTGTAACTGTTACAGCTAATCCACCATTTGTAGTGTCTGCTGTTAATGCAAAATACCACGTTGCAGCACCAGCGTCTCTGGCAACTAAGTTTAATACTGGTGTCCCAACAAGTGCAGTAGTTGCTGCATTAGCTCCACGTTTAATACCACCTTCAAAACTCCACATAGCAGAGTTACCTCCAGCAGTTACGCCTGCTACGATCGACCCCTTGAAATAATAAGCACTATTATTGGGTAATATAAGTTGATTAGTGCTTGCTGGAGTACTAGTATTACTAGCTAAAACTGTTGCGGTAGCATCAACTGTTGCACGACCAAGAACTAGTATAGCCGACTGTTGAACTCCAGTTGAAGATTGGATTGGATTATTACTCGCTGGAATAACGGTGTACCCTATGATGCTTCTAGTATTACCATTTGCTCCACCAAGCACTACAGACACTGAAGCTCCATTAGCAGTATTATTATCACCTCCTAATACTGATGATGAGCCTCCACTTACGGTGTTAAATATTCCACCTCCAACGAAGCTACTAGAACCACTAACAGTATTATAATATCCTCCTACTATAGAAGCATTAGAGTTGCTACATGTATTAAAACCACCACCGCCAATAAATTCTCGTGTATCTCCTGTAGCACTTATAGTGTTTTGTTGTCCTCCTACTATAGAAGAATCTGCAGCACCTACAGTATTCTTATAGCCAGCACCAATAAATGATCTATCACTTGTTGCAGTATTACCGTTTGTGGTAGTACCATCATAACCACCACCCACTACAACACTATTATAACCAGATGCTGTGTTACCAACGCCACCGCCAATGAAAGAACCAGCTTTCCAAAAATAGGCTGTAAGATCTCCATTAGTAACAGCTCTTCTATTTAATCCTACAGTCGTAGACTGCTTGATAGTACCCTGTACTGTTATAGACGTAAGCGCCCCTCCAAGTAAAAAACTTATAGACCCAGCAGAAGATGCAGTTACATGCCAATTTCCATTATATCCGCTTGGTGTTACACCTGAAATAGTTACCCAACTTCCAACTGCATATGTGCCGCCAGCATGCGTAACTGTTACAATACTAGAAGCATGACTTCCACCAGTTGTCGCAAACGTAGAACCTGCTGCAGCATAGGACGTTACTATAGCATCTATATACTTGAAATCTCCATTCTGATTAACACTTACATATTGACCTACCACAACACTTGAATTATTTGCAGACAGCGCCATACTAGGAGGAGTATTTGCATTACTGTTTGTAATAGTTGCTGTTGCTGAAGTAATACTACCACTTGAATTATGTGTATTGGTGTGTCCTCCTACAATCGATCCTACCGATTGAGTATTCGTATTGTATTCGCCACCACCAATGACAGAACTCCATTGGCTAGTAGAAATAGTATTGCTATATCCACCACCAATAAAATTCAGAGGTCCAAATGTACTATTTGAACGTCCACCAACAATCGCAGTATTATCAGCACCACTACTAATAGTATTTGAACCTCCAGCGCCAATAAAACTTTTTTGTGCGGTAGCGCCATTGGTATTGCCACCCACAGCGACTGAATAGCTGCCACCTGAAGTATTACTTACACCAGCGCCAATAAACGAATGTTGACCACTAGCGGTATTGCTTTGTCCACCCGCAACTGCAGCTACAAAATATGCACTATTACCAATACCGCCAACAACAGAACCAAATCCGTAAGTAACAATATTATTCGAACCTCCACCAATAAAACATGCCCCTTGGTTACCGCTAATTTTATTTCCAGAACCGCCAACAATAGTATTAGCAGAATTATTAGCAGAATTGCTTGATGTAGCGCCAGATAAGACAACCCAATTTGTACTATTTCCAGATGCAAGAGTGAGTGGAGAAGTTATATAAACTAACTGTACAGACTGAGAGGCACTTATTGACGAAACTGTACTGTTGCCTTCATACATTATTACGCTTGGCGGAGTATTAGTGCCATAGTTTTCTACTCTAAAAGTTAGTGTCTTACCTGGAGGAGGATTTGATGGCAATCTAATGTTAACATTATTTCCTGTTCCACCAAGTATAATAACCTGAATTGGAGCGCAATCGTTGTTTAAAGATATTTCTACAGAATTACCAGTAATAGTATTTACTAAATTCCAAACTTTTACATCAGGTGTCTGAGTGCTATCAAAGGACGAAAACATTAATAGTCTCCACCAACCACTTGGATGCTATAACCAGCTGCTACCGCAGTTCCAAATGTGTAATATATTTTTTGGCCAACAGGTAGGCTCACGTTCATTGGAACCATAACGTCGATCTGTTCTGCAGTTTGTGAAACAGTAGTTGAAGCCAGTGTTCTTTCAAAAAACAATGTATTGTTAGCAGCGGTTGCTGTTGTTGAACCATTGTTAATCCAAACACGCATAACAGTTTGTGCGTTTGTACCCAATGCTCTTACACGAATAAAGTCAACCCTAGAGCCGTTTGTTGCATTGGCAGTAAAGTTAGAATTGTAGTTAGTACCAGCAGTTAAATCGGTAGTTGTGTTTGCGGTAACTGCTCCAGTATTTACCCATGTTACTACTGGAACTAAAGGAAAGATTGGGTTTGTATTTTGTGCCATTTAAAAGCCTCCAAATGATTGTGCTTGTAGTTTAGTAATGGGAAGTGAAGTACCACCGCCTCCACCAGATGAGGCGATAGTGATACCACCAGATGAATTTGTAATTGTGATATTGCTACCAGCAGTCAATGTGGCATATGAAAACCCTGTTCCATTGCCAATTAATAACTGACCATTAGTAGGGGTAGACGCAAGAGCAATTGCCAACGTGCCACTTGCTGTTATTGGTGAACCAGTAACAGACAAGAATGATGGGACTGTTGCAGCAACACTTGTAACTGTTCCAACGCCAGAAACTGTCGCCCATTGAACACCAGTTGAAGTTGATTGTAGAACCTGACCATTGGTGCCAACACCACCACCAGCAGTTAATGTTCCCGTAAGAACTGCAGCTGACAAAGTTTTATTAGTTAAAGTATCAGTGGTTGCTTTACCAACTAGCGTATCTGTTGCAGCTGGTAAGGTTAAAGTAGTAGTACTAGCTGTAGCAGTGGCAAGGAGTGTGGTTGTTCCAGATGTTGATCCAGAAAAAATTGCAGATGTCCCCAACGATAAAGTTGTATCTATCGTTGCCGATCCGTAAATTCTTGTACCGCTATTTAATTTTGCCATTTTATTATTTCATTTGGTTACTATTGTATTTATTGTCTTTAAATACCGTATCTTCCACGCAGTGCGTTGAAATTTGTTGTGATTTCATCTGAGGATAGTGCCCTGTTATATAACCTCACCAAAGGAATGTAACCATTTATATAATTTGCCGAGTCCCATCTTCTACCTATTCTGATTCCAGCACCAGAAGAAGAAGGTGTTCCCACATATGATTTTGTATAGCTTAAAGTAGAATTAATATAAAATGAAAGTGTAGAACCATTATATGTTCCTACTAAATGATACCAAGTATTTGTTGTTGGAATAATGCCATCAGTACTTCTCCATGTACCATCATAAAACCCTATTTTTATTTTTCCATCCCATACGCCAACAGTATCTGTACCATTAAACCCTAAACTAAAATTTAATACAGCAGGACTACCAGTGTATACATTTGCTATGATTGCTGGGAATGACAGGTTTGTTGGTACTGAAATAAAGTTAACCCAAGCTTCTACTGTAAAAACAGGAAGATTACCTTTATCACTTACAGTGACAAGATCATCCACACCATCAAAAACAATAGACCCACCCTTACTGGCATTATAAGTAGGTCCACTTGTTAATGTACCATTAGTACCACTACCACTCAAATCAGTCCAAGTTGTACCAGTTCCTGAATAACTAGAAGTCTGACCAGCATCCAACCATAACAAGAGACTATTATCTACAACAGGTGCTCCAGTGAATTCATCAAATTCACCATTGACCAATAAAGTTCCTGAACTCTGTTGTCTTTGAACCACTGGCATTTGAGTTGCTGTTATAGATGCCAATCCGTATCTGCTTTGTAATGCATTATAATTTTGTGTGATTTCAGCTGCGGTCAATACTCGGTTGTAGAACTTGTAGCTACCTATTCGTACATTAGCATAACCTCCATAACCCACACCTGGTCGGTTATATGTACCTAGAGTGTGTTCACCTGCATTACCACTTGGTCCACCAGTATATACTCCAGTAGTGGTTATTATTTCTTGATTACCGTTAATGTATACATTCTGTGAACCGTTAGTTAGAGTGGCTGTAATATTATACCACGAACCAGTACTAAATGTAGTAGAGGATAGGGCGGTTGAAAAATATGCACCATCATCATAAAAATATATTTGTAGTTTTCCTGATGACGTAAAAAGCATCCGCAACTCTGGATTATCGCTATTATCAATTAACCAAAAGTATCCGTTATCACTTATTCTTTTTATCCAATAATCTATAGTTAGACTTGGTGGTGCAAATCCAGTTACAGGAAGCGTGATATGATCGTTAGTACCATCCAGTTGAATACATCCACCACCATCTGTACTAATAAAAGTTGGCGCATTAACAAGAGTACCGTTGTTACCATTACCACTTAAATCAGTCCAAGTTGAACCAGTTCCTGAATAACTTGATGTTTGTGCAGCATCAAGCCAAAGTTTTAAACTAGAATCTACAACAGGTGCTCCAGTAAATTCATCCAGTGTGCCAGCAAACACCGTGTTCGATGTTGTGCGAAATTTTGTTGACGTAGTATTATATGGATTACTAGCATTAAATGTAGCTGACCCAACATTAGTTACAGTAAAATTATTTGGACCATTATCTTTAATAAAATCAGCAGCATTAGTTACATTTAATAATAAAGAAGTATTTGCTACGGCAGGTAATATACTGGTCGGTGGTGCAAAGGTGGAAGTGTAAAGTGCTGTGCCTCTTACTATTCTAAAATTGCTTATCAAACCTGTAAAAGGACGTTCATAACCACTTTGATTACTTCTACCAATAGTGTAAGGACTATTGTCTGTCCAAGTACTACTATTAACTACCGATCCAATACTGTTGCCGTTTACAAAAACTATAAAGGTATTTGTACTTACGTTTTTTGTAAGAGCAATATGATACCAAGTGTTTAATTGAAAAGCAAACGAGAAAGTTGAAGAATTTCCATTATTATAGTAAATTCCCAAACTAGTTAAAGATGTTGCTGCTACCCCATTAAAGAAAAACTGAAATCCAAAATTACCACCGTTCAATGCAGATGTATTAGTAGAAGAAAATATAAACGCAGCACCAGCGCTTGAATATCCAGTTTTTCCAAAATCAGTAGGATAAAACCATCCTTCTATTGTAAAACTTTGCCCAGATAATCCTATAGTGGAGCTAGGTACTGACAAATATTGACCAGGAGAAACTGCACCATTTAAACTAATACTTCCTGATCCAAGGGTAGGTTCGTCAAACTCACCGTTGACCAATAGTGTTCCAGCAGTGGAGAGTCTAGTAGCTACTGGCATTATCCGAACACCGTATCTAAACTGCCAGCTGTGGCATTATATACCTGATATACTACGCTTACATTACTTGCATTTACGAAACCTACTTTACTTGCGGAACCAACATAAATGTTACCAGCCACACCTAAACCACCACCAATTTTTACTGCGCCAGTTGTGCTTGAAGTAGAAGCTGTTGTATCTGAGAAAGTTGGTGCACCAGTAAAAGTACCAGATACTGCACCACTATTAATTGTTGGTGATGTTAAAGTTTTATTAGTTAGAGTCTGAGTGCCAGTTAAAGTGGCAACAGTTGAATCAATAGCAACAGTAACTGCAGCTGATCCATTAAAAGATGTTCCAGAAAGTCCTGTGCCAATGGTTAGTGCATTTGTAGTAGTACCACCGCCACCAGATACAGTTGCCCATTGAACACCAGTTACAGTTGATTGTAGAACTTGTCCATTGGTGCCAACACCACCACCTGCCGTTAATGTTCCCGTAATAATTGCAGATGAAAGTGTTTTATTAGTTAATGTTTCTGTACCTGCAAGAGTTGCAAGAGTACCAGATTGCGGTAAAAGTACGCTAGAACCTCCACCAGCGGAAGAAAGCGTAACTGGTCCAACAGCTGTCGTAAAATCATTAGCAGTCGTAATATTACCACCAATATCAAGAGTGGGACTAGCATTATTAACATCTATTGTTAATGTTCTAGCAGAAGTTAATGGTATATTGCTTAATGATCTAATAGTTAAGTCTTGTGCATTTACACCAAGATCTCTAAGTGAGAATGCTGTAACACTATTAATTGTTGGTGATGTTAAAGTTTTGTTTGTTAATGTATCTGTTGTGGCACGACCAACTAATGTATCAGTACTTGTTGGTAATGTTAAAGTGCCAGTATTAACAATAGTGCCTATAACTGGACTAGTTAAAGTTTTATTGGTTAGAGTTTGTGTGCCAGTTAGTGTGGCAACAGTAGAATCAATTGCAACAGTAACTGCAGATGATCCATTAAAAGATGTACCAGATAAACCAGTACCAATGGTTAGTGCATTTGTAGTAGTACCACCGCCACCAGCGACAGTACCCCAAGATACTGTGCTTCCATCAGTTGTTAGATACTTTCCACTATTACCAGTTAAAGATGGAAGACCATAACCAACTGATATAGAACTAAATCCAACCAAATTAACTATGTCACTCACTGAGCATGCAGTGGCTAATACTACGCTAGTACCATTAGCTGCAGTATAGTCTGCAGGAGATAATCTAACACCATTGACGAATACGTTTACATATGGTGCAGTGTATGTTACGGCAAATGTGGTTTGTGCAGCAGTGGCAGTATATGTTTGATGATCGATCCCAGCAACACCACTACTAGATACAGTTGACCACTGAACACCTGTTACAGTTGATGTAAGAACCTGTCCATTGGTGCCAACACCACCGCCAGCAGTAAGAGTGCCAGTAAGTGTAGCAGAAGAAAGAGTTTTGTTTGTTAGAGTTTGTGTGCCAGTTAGTGTGGCAACAGTGGAATCAATTGCAACAGTGACAGCTGCAGATCCATTAAAAGATGTTCCAGAAAGTCCTGTGCCAATGGTTAGAGCATTTGTAGTGGTTCCAACAGCACCCACATTAAAAGATTTTATTACATTAGAAGCATTCTTAAAATACAGTTTTTCATCTGTATAGTTTAGTGCTATTTCACCATAATCTAAATCTCCAACCAAAGGAACTTTAGCTGCGACTGAAGATTTTTTTAGTAAAACTTTATTTGCCATTCTTATTCCTTAATAAAGGCACATGAAAGGTAGTAAAAACTACCTTTGTCAACTATTTAGTATGTTCCGCCATCGATCTGGAATCCGTCCAGAGTTGAAGTTGATGCACCAGCACCAGTAATATTTAAACCAACATATATTGTTTTGGCAACAGATAAACCACCAGATAAGACAACTGCAGCAGTACCAAGAGCAGAAGCATCAGTGACAGAAGTGAATGTTATTGCACCAGAACCAGCGATAGTTGTACCACTGAAACTAGACAGAGTAATTGTCTTATTGCTTAGTGCTTCAGTTCCAGCCAGAGTGGCCAAAGTGCCAGTTGTTGGTAGTGTAACGCTAGTGTTAGCAGTGGCAGTAAATGTCTGAGTAAATGAACCAGCATGAGATACGTTACCTGCAAGAGTTAATGTATTAGAGCCATTATTAACACCAGTACCACCATAAGTAGCACCAATTACTGAACCCTGCCAAGTACCAGTACCGATAGTACCAAGAGTTGTAATAGTTGCCTGACCAACATAAGCAGTAGAGATGTCAATTGCATCTGCAGAAATAGAAATTCTATTAGCAGTACCAACAGCATTAATAGTATTACCAGACTTAGTGAGACCATCACCAGCAACAATTTGACCTGCACCAGAGAACTGACTGAATACAATCGCAGTAGTACCGATAACAATTGCTGTATCAGTGGTAATTACATAACCATTATCAGCCTGAGTAGTACCCTGTTCAACAAAGAAGAATATACCTGGTCCAACTTCAGTACCTGGAGAATTATCAAAGTCCGTGGCACGAGTAAGCACCCAAGGTATAGAAGCAGAACCAGCATGAGATACAACGTAAACACCATTTTGTAAACCAGCTGTTTGGTCCTTAATAAGAACACGATCATCAACAAAAAGAGCGATACTATCAAGATTTAGTGCAGCCAGAGTGCCATTGTTAATTAATGTTGCGCCAACACCAGTAGTATTGTTATTGTAAAGTACTGATGTCAGAGGAGCAGTAGATGCAGCCTTAACAGATTGTTTAACATCAAGACCATTGGCAACAGAGTCAACATATGCCTTGGTTGCTGCATCTTGTGCTTGCGAAGGATCAGCAAGAGAAGTAATACGCTTGCTTGAAACATCAACAGTACCAGTACCCTGTGGAGCAAGTGTAATACTAGAGTTAACAGCATTGGTACCAGAACTAATAGTTACAGCACTTGATGATGTAACGAATCTACCGTAGATAGTGCCACCGATGGTGATTGCAGAAGCAGCACCGAATAGAGCACCAGTCAATGCACTGGTATTAAAGACCGAAGCAGTGCCAGTTGAAGTAGTTGCAATAGATGGCGAAGCACCATTCATATTGAACGCTGTCGCAGTGGCACCAGTAATCGTTGGATTGCCGATGGTCAATGTTCCAGTGGCAGCACCGATTCCAAGAGTAACTGCAGCACCAGCAAAGTTTATTGTAGTTGCAGTTGCATTCCAGAGATCAATTGAGGTAGATGCCGTAGTTACGCCAGTATTGATAACTGGCGATGTCAGTGTTTTATTTGTTAGAGTCTGAGTACCAGTTAGTGTGGCAACAGTGGAATCAATTGCAACAGTGGAAGTATTTCCCCCGTCATTGTTAGTAATAGTAATGCCAGTACCTGCAGTAATTGCACCACCCACTGTGTCATAGATAAACTCAGCAAGAGTATCCGACGTGCCGTTAATGTATGGATTGTTAAGAACTGTCTTACCAGTACCATTCGGAGTAAGAACGATGTTACCGTTGGCATCTGTAGAACTGATAGTATTAGTGCTACCAGTAAGAGTTAGATTACCGACATTAAGATTATTAATTTTACTGTTAGCATCAAGAATTACAGCAGATGACGCAGTAAGCGTACCACGAGTATGATCTAGTAAATCAGTAAAGTATTTACCACCAATAACTAGATGGTTTGCTGCATCTCCTGCAGTTTCTGTACCGATACCAATGTATAAACGATCACCGCCATTGGCGTCGTTATTAGTAAGTGATGAGTACGCCAGTTCACCAGCACCAAGAGTGCCTGGATTTCCCGCTGTTGATGATCTTTTTATTCTAATTATTGATGCCATCTTTTATTCTCCGTTAATATTGTCCACCAGTTACATCTTGTGCATCAAGAATTGTAGTGGAAGTCCATTTATCTGTTGTTGAATTATAAACTAACACTGATCCATTTAGTTTACCATTAGTTGTTATGTCTATGTCACCGACTGAGCTAAGAGAATCAAGTGGATTGTTTAAATTAGTAGATACACTAACTAAACCTTCTTCTTGAACAATAACTGTAATATTCTCTGACATTTTTCACCTTATACTTGTGTAATTTCTGGATTCACAACTATTATTCCTTCTACAACTCTGGTCTTAATACCAGCTGAAGATGTAATCTCTACATCGTATAACCATCTTCCTGGAGGAATAGCTTGAGATTGTTGTGGAGTTAACTGTAGTCTTATTTGTCCATTTGTATTAAAAACGGAAGATGTGAAAGAATATACCGTGCTAGAACCATAAGACTTCCTCATCTGTGAAGCAACAGTATACCCAGTCAGATTTAAAGCCTGACCATTAGAAGCCGTTACAGTGATAATATTACTGTATGTCGCTCCAGCGTCTATATAAAGATTGCTAATAGTTGCCATTCTGGAATCCGATTAATTTTGTATACTTCTTATTTATAATACCAGAGACTGCAACTAAAAACCCTCCGAAGAGGGTTTAAGTTACCATTTATTTTTGGGACACTTGGATATATTAAGTTTTTGTAACCCAAGTAGCCAACACTCGCATATACCACACTTAGACTCTTTTTTATGTTCGCAAGATTCACAGGTTTTTACACGAATTTCTCTTTCTTCTTTATTAGTAAAAATAGATCTAGTTAAAATATTACTCATTTAACACTTTAAATCTCTGTGATTTGTTCCCAAACTCCATTTTCTTCATCCCAAACATAGCTATTACCATCAGTTGGGCATGCAACAGCAGATCTCCATGTACATGTTTGTTCGTCCAATACAAAAGATGCATGGGGTTTTGGAGGAATAAATGCGTCTAATGTTTTATTATAAGTGTAACCAATACCAGCATAGTTTTTTCTTAATGCCTTTGATTGATCCACAGAGGGTTCTCTAGTTTCTGGATTATAGTGTATACCAGCCTTAGTATTATAACTAGTCTGAATCCACTCTCCTGGAGATGAATCTACAAATGTGTCAAAAAACTCTGGTTCGGCAACAATAACTTTAGTCACGATGCCATCTTGTACTTTTGCAAAATGTGCCATATTTTATCCTTATGCTATGTATGTGCTAGTGGTAGTAAATTTGTGATATGTAAATCCACCAGTTGTGTATACGGTTCCGCCAGTTCCTTTTTGTATACCAGCGTATCGAATAATGATAATACCTGATCCACCATTACCACCTTGCTCATTACCCATATTGCTGTTGCAATCTGATCCTGCACCGCCACCACCGCCACCACAATTGGATGATCCATTACCACCAGTACGATCGCCTGAAGCGTTTCTACCACCAGTGCCACCCGCATTACCAATTCCTCCAAGGGCACGAGCAGATGGGTTAGTAGCACCACAACCTCCATTGTAACCCTGACCACCTCCACCACCACCAGCAAAAGCAAAGCCACTACCAGAACCTGTTGCTGATGCCCATGTAGAATATGAAGAGTTGCCAGCTCCACCTGTTGCTGCTGAAACATTACTGCCAGAAGGACCAGTTGTACCAGCAGCAGTTGCGCCACCACCAGAAGGACCATTTTGGTTATTATGGTTACCATTAGAACCGCCAGCATTACCTTGTCCAGCAGTACCTGATCCTCCTGCAGGAATTGACCATGAACCGCCACCACCAGAACCTCCACTTGTACCACCAGAAGAAGCATAACTACCACCACGTCCACCACCAACCGCATCAATAGAGACTGCAGAACCATTACTAGTGATAGTTAGTTGAGAGTTGTAACCATTTGTTCCCTCGAGGTAACCAGCAATTCCATCTTGACCTAAAGTACCATTACCACCACCCCCAATAGTGGCAGTAAAAGAAATTCCAACTGGAGCAGTAAATGTTCCAGTCACAAAACCGCCAGCGCCACCACCGCCACCGCCAGGAGATTGTCGTGCACCGCCACCGCCACCGCCACCTGCAACAACTATAAATTCGATCTGATACGGTGATGCGATAGACTGCCATGCAAATCCATCGTAATATTCCATATAGGAGGTGCTGGTATTCATTCTTTGCATACCAGCAACTGGAGTTGCTGGTCTTTGCCCTGTTGTTCCTGTTGGAACATTGATTGAGTGTTCACCTAAAATTGTTGATGGCATTTTTAATCTTCTTTATTTTAGATTTTCTGTTTCTGTTTTTATGTCCATCCATTGACCTGTGTATCCCATTGGTGCATTGACATATCTAACTTGCATTGCCATTGTCCCATCTTCTTTTTCAAGCATACGAAACTCTGGCGTTGAGTTTGGATATATCCCATAGGTCATAGGTCTTGTGATCCTGTCGTGCTTGGTTGTTCTTCTGGTGCTATTGGTGGCGGTACATACTCAGTAATCACGCCATACTCACCCGCATTACCCTTTGCCCATAATTCTTTGATATGAGAATACCCATCAGCGCCACTTACGCCTGTTGGATGTGGTTCATTAAATTCAGAATACTTAACATTACATGAAAAAAACGTATGTTCCGCATCACACCATTGCAAATCTGTAACTGATTCAATCGTAAACATTTAAACTTTCCTTTGATTAAGAAACACGTACCCACAATGCGGACATGAAGTAATAATAAGCGTCGTTTTCGCCTTGAACGTAGACGTAATTTGGCCCACCTGACATTTTTCGCCATGTGCCACTTACTGATGCACCGCCTCCGTTATAAGCATTACTATTTTGATTAGTGTATCCGAATGACAGAGATCCGTTATTGCCGTTATTTAAATTTGAAAGGTTGTACCTAAGAGAACTTCCAGCAATAGTTCCACCAACTGCGGTAGACGAAGTTAGAGCAGATACTAAAATGGCACAAGAACCAATTGAATCAAATGTTGTATTAGTAATTGCGCCAGTTTGACCATTAAGTGATGTAACGCCAGCTGGCGGTACTGTGTTCAATGATGTTGAATCAGAAAAGGTTATTCCCGTTGATGTTAATATTGTTGCCATATCTATTTTGCCTTCAGTTGCTGAACTTCTTTATTTAATTCCTTAATCGCTTCTATTAACAATGGAACAAGTTTTTCATACTGAACAGTTTTATAGTTCTGTCCAGATTTTGATATTTCTGTATTCTCGAATAACATAATATCAAATGGTGCTGGTTTTACTGCTTCTGGCAGAACTTTCTCTACATCTTGAGCAATAACACCAACCATGTTTTCTTTTTTGTAACCCAAAGATTCGGCGATTGAGTTTGGAGTATAAGTAACTCCACGAATCTGCATAACCTTTTCTAATGCATCTTTAATTTCTACAATATCTTCTTTTAATCTTTCGTCTGAATAAAAAGATGTAATCTGATTAGTGGCTCGAATCTCTCCTGCAGTACCCGATGATGCAGTTCCAATACCCAGTGAACCAAACTGTATGTTAGAAGATGTTGCTGTATCTTGTGGAGTTGAAAGTGTTATTGTGCCATTTCCATTTGCAACAGTTATTCTATTTGTAGTTCCTACTAATTCATTACTGCTATATCCACCTTGTGAATTACCAATTAAAAGAGATCCTTGAATTGGAGCTGAAGTAATACCAGTTCCACCAGAAGCAATTGGTAGAGTACCAGTAGTTAAAACAGAGGCACTTGACGCAAAAACTGCTCCACCACTAGTAAAAGTTGTTAACCCAGTGCCACCTTTGTTCGTGGCAATAGTAGTAGCACTCCAAGTACCAGTCGTAACTGTTCCTAAAGTAACAAGATTAGAATTACCTGTATAAGATGCTTCCAATTTATCAGTGTTTATATTGATAAAATTAGTATCAATTTCTGCGTTTGTGAGAGGAGCATTCTTTCTAGTAACACCATTAGTGCCAGTAGTTCCTGTTTGTCTAGTTGTAATTGAAGCCATCTATGGTTGTTCCTATGGGTTTTACACTTTATTTATTATTTAGGATTAGTTGGATAAGAGAATATTCTCGATACCATCAAATAACTTAATTCTAGCCTTTATAGCGTCTATGGCGGATTGCTCTGCCTCATAGACTAGAAATGGGTCATCTTTGCAAAAATAATTCACCAAGTTTTCCGACATTGGTCCATGGTCTTCACCATCTACCTGAATATGTCGTTCTAGGTAATAGTGAAATTTTGGAGCATCCGTATTTGATATATTTATCTGTCTTAGGATTCGTTTAAACATAGAGGGTATAACAGTTTCCCTTCCATAACAAAACGAAGCTGCAGCGCAATGCACCCCACGATCTATAGCCGTAAAGGTAGAATTAACAAATTCCATGGCGATAGGAGAAGAATAAGAACACTCTACATGAGCATTAAATTTACCCACAGAATCTAGGTAGTTTCTTATGGGCATGGTATCTGCACCTATTTCTAGCATCGCTTGAAGATACAGATCGAAGTGACTAATGGAACTATTCCCGTCTGGGCTAATATCTGACTCTTCACACAAAACGATCTCATTAATCGTTCTGGCGATATTTGATCGAGTTCCAGTCGTTGGAAGCCAGATGTTACCAGATGGAACTATGTTATGTTGCATCGTCTTTAAAAGACTCATAAAATCCCACACAGCAAATACATGAACTTCCATGAATAGTTTTAAATCTTCCTTTGACTGAATCATGTTAGTGACCAGTAAAGAATGATTCTCAAGCTGGGATCGGTGTTCTTGTATCTTCTTTAAATCGATTTTCATTTATGCCAGTTTCCAACAGTTCAACTTCTTCTCCGAATAATAAAGCAAACGAGTTTTGTTGAATAGCGGAGAACCATATTTTTTCAACTCTGCAATTATGTAAAAAGACTTCTGTTGGGAAATCAATCGGACAGCTAGATTTACATAATCTTTTAACCTGACAAGTACCGCAATGGGTATCTTTTCGTTCCAGTGTTAGCCCTATAATCTTAACATCTTTTAACTTACTAATATGACCGCCAGTAAACTTCTCTGACGTATGTGGGCATAGTCTAACATTACCTCTAATATCCATGGAAAGGATATCAGCAGAGTCAGCACCACAACTAGATGTCATGGTAATTGGAATCTGATGTCGAGTGAGTAATGCGTACTTTAAAACACCAACATCATTATCTACAATGTTAGAGTTTAGAATCCGAGTTCCACCAGTTTTTCTTTCTTCAATTGCAGCTTTGAGATAAGAATTAACTACCTCTTTAAACTTTGGTAGAAGGTCACCTTTGATCACATGGTCTGAAGAGTTCACTGAATCGGAATCATCATAGATTCTAGCAGGCACGAAGGAGATACGAGCATGTTGTAATCCTAGTTTATCTGCTACTGCTTTAAAATAATCATTGATGTCAAAGAGATTAAAATTGGTTGCTGACACTACTGGATTAAAACTAAACTGAACTCTTGGATACATCTCGCCTAACTGACGAACTGTATTGCAAACAGATTCTTTAATAAAGATATCTTCACCACGAAGAGATTCTTGTCCTGGACCATCATGGGATATACCCATCATAATACTGGACTTGAGAGTCTTAAAGAAGTCTACATGTTTCTGTCTTAACGCAGAGCCATTAGTGGAAATATAAAAGTGTCTATCAG
>Ga0209768_10000965_pt1 | contig 18725 bp, 41 predicted proteins | sample LauGreSBDMM110SD_3_FD_187564 | JGI IMG/M metagenome (GOLD analysis project Ga0209768, IMG submission 187564) | Freshwater lake microbial communities from Lake Michigan, USA - Sp13.BD.MM110.SD (SPAdes) (version 2) | ecosystem: Environmental > Aquatic > Freshwater > Lake | place: Lake Michigan... | reverse complement strand
CGGTAAAACGTTGATTACCCGGGGCAGGAAGTCTGGATACCTTGTAGTATGTTTTGTAATGGGCCTGCCATGGTTTCGACAGGGCAAAGAGTAGATAAGTGGACAGCACGGTAAGGCAGAAACCGTAGGGCAGGGGGAACTCGGCCGTAGACGCAAACCAAGTAAATGCAAAAGCAAATACACAATCTGGTGTTAAGGTAACAGTCGCTAAAGGCTTCCGTTTCGGCGGTAGCAAAGTGGCTGCAACTGAGGCAGCTTTCGCCTAAACAGCGAAACCAGCGGGGTAGGACTTACCCTGTTAAATAAACAACCAATGGGGCTTCGGCCCCATTCTTTTCATTGAGGATACTATGATATTAGAAATGGTAGTATGGGGTTTCTTTTCGGCCTGGGGATGGATCGGAGCCAATGCGATTAAAGAACAGATCTGGCCCGATACGCCACCGGCGGTAGTTCAAAGTGAAAAGAAAGACGCCAAAAAGGAATAGTTATGTGGATATACATCACAACATTCCTAGCTATCTTTGCCACTGACTTAATATACGTATATTTTGTTAAAAGCATCCAAAACGATCATCCATTGAAAGCGGCCTGGTGGAGTGTGGTCGTAACGTTTACTGCAAGTGTGGCGGTGATCAACTACACAACAGATCATTGGGCATTGATTCCGGCATTGTTGGGCGCATTTTTTGGCACATGGATTGGAATGAAGTGGCGTAAAAAAGATGTAACATTATAGATGTTAAATACATCATATGAAACCCACGATCGCTTTGTTCTTGTACGATCCAAAATGCTCAATACAATGCGGCAACGGAATGATCAAGGCCTTGCAGGATCATTTCAACTTCAAGATCTTTAGCAAAACCGAAGTTGAAAGCGTGTTTTTTGATGATGTAGACATAGTAGCTTTTCCGGGCGGCATAGGCGATAGCGAAAGCTGGCATCAAATATTAAAACCCAATAAAAATCCTGTACAGGATTTTGTTGCCCGTGGCGGTCGATATCTAGGAATCTGTATGGGCGCATATTGGGCAGGCTCCAGCTATTTTGACATACTTCAAGATGTAGACGCTGTGCAATACCTTGATCGCCCAGGTACAGACACACGCCGCCCGCATGCTAAAAATGTCGCGATCACCTGGCAAGATCAACCCATGAACATGTTCTGGTATGATGGTTGTTCATTGGTAGGTGATGAATCTAAATTTGAAACCATAGCTCGCTATGCAGGCAACAATGATCCGATGGCCATAATACAGGATCGTATTGGAGTGATCGGATGCCATCCCGAAAGCGAACGCTACTGGTATGAAGAATACTACAGCTGGATGCGTCCACACTATCACAACGGATATCATCATCAACTGCTATTAGACTTTGCTCTCGAACTAATGAAACGGTAGTGTAATGCTACTGTAATATTAGCGGCCTTAAATATCGTAACCGACCACAAAGATGGAGTGGCGCTGGAACTCGTAACCAGCAGGGCACTTTGGTGCCTTTTTTTTTGACTTCTGTGTACAATCCGTATACAATCATCTAGTGAGTGAAATCACTTTTAACTTAAAGGAAACATTAATGAAGAAGTTTATCGTAATGGCCGCATTGTTGGCCACAGGTACTGCCTTTGCAGGCGGTTTTGGTGCTGTTGAGTATAGCAGTCGTGATGGTGTAGACGGTACCGCTGATGCTCGCGCTACCAAAGTAACCATGGGCACAGACCTAAATCAGACATTCAAAGCTGATTTTAGCCTGCGTCAAAAGACTGATACCAGTAGCAACCTCAGCGACACACGTTTTGAAGGTGGCCTGACTGGCAGCGTTCCAGTGGCAGGTAGCTTGAGTGCATATGGTCGTTTGGGCGTTGGCGAAAAGTTCAAGAGCGCAACCAACTATACCTACTACAGCGTGGAGCCAGGCATCAAGTATGCAGTGACTCCTGTGTTGAGTGTCAAAGCAGGCTATCGTTACCGTGCGGCCATGGACAGCGCAAATGCTGATACCACCCGCGCATATCGTCTAGGTGCTGAGTATGCTCTTACCAAGAACTACTTTGTTGGTCTAGGCTACGACAGTGTTCGTGGCGACAGCGACTACAATGCTACCAACATCAGCGTTGGCTTCAAGTTCTAATCTTAACTTGATTGGTCCAAAGGGCCTTGACGGGCCCTTTGGTTATTGATATATAAATTATGATAATAGAATATATTCCTACATTTTACTATTTTAGTCATTATGTTGATTGGAAGCAAGAATATAAGATACTAGACTTTGGTAGCAACTGCGGAAATTTATTAAAGAGTAGTAGAGGGAAAATAAATCCAAAGCAGTATACTGGTATTGATGTTGATGCTGATTCTATCACAGAAGGCAAACGACTTTTTCCTACAGCCAATTGGGTATACTATAACAGGCAGAATCCTGCATACAATCCAGATGGTGAAAATATACTGCCAACACTCAATGAGAAGTATGATCTAATAATTAGTTACAGCGTGTTTAGTCACACCAGCGTAGAGGACATGATTGAAACAGTTGAGTACTTGTATTCAAGATTAAACTCTAATGGAAAATTATTGTTTACTATATGTAACGTAGATACCACAAAATGCGTAGAATGGTTTCGTCGTCGCAGAATCAACTGCGACATAGTTCCTAAAAAAGATTTTGTTTATCTAGTAGACAACAAAGTAGCAGATTCTAAGCCTAAGGCATGCACCCATTTTGTTACATTTTATAATCAAATTTTTTTATCGAACTGCCTAACAAAGTACAATCCAAAAATAAATCCTGCACCTGGTGTCTGGATACAGGATTGCATTGAGATAACTAAAATTTAATTGTAATGCTTGATTTTAATGGTCTGTTTTGGTTTAGAGGGAAACATAAAGTTGGTTTCTTTATGATGTATTCGCCGATGTATTGTTGGATCGCTATAGCCAACGCCCATTAGTAGGATAGGATTCATTTCTAATCCTAAAATGGTTTTGATCGCTTCTTGATCAAAACAAGCGCAACAGCCAGTATTGTATCCTAGTAGGCTGGCCGTTAAATTAACATATCCGGCTGCAATTCCTACTGCCATTTCTCTGTCACGTTTCCAGATTTCGGATTCCTGTCCAGTTTTTTTCCAGTGTTCAGATTCAGCTGTTCTGATTATAGTTTCCGAAGCTAAATCTGTTTTAAAATCATGCTCTTCGAATACTATTAATAAGTTTGCCAGAGTCTGGCTATTTGTGGTCAGATCATCTGGGTTTAAACTTCTGCCAAAGCCCACTGTGTTTGTATGAATTGAGTCTATTAGGTCTCTGTTGGTAATAAAATGAGCTTTGTAAAATGCAATATTCTGTTTACTAGGACACTGAGTTACCGCAGTCACTAATAGTATTAGGTCCTGTTGTGGAATTGTTTTCGATAGATCCCAGTTGCGTTGGCAATGCTGGCTACGATGAATTGCTTTGATAATATGAACATGAGCAGAGACATTTTCTAACAGCATAAGATCTTTCCACCAATTGTACTTAAATATATTTATGCCTAATTATTACCGTTTACCAATTGATCTAGCAGAGGCCGTTAGCCCAGATTGGAAATTTCCAAAATCTAATCAATGGGTCAGTTTTTATCTGGACCCTAGCGAAATTTTTTCTCAAAGTTGGATTTTAAAAATGACAGACCTAGGACTGCCTCCTACAAAATCTTGGGTGTTTTATACTCCGCCTAATTCATCATGCCCACCGTTTTCCCACACCGATAACACCCCCAACGGCGGATCTACTATTGCTGGGTTTAATTTTGTAATTGGATATGATGCATACGATATGGTATGGTATGACTTGGAACCACTTAGAGAAAAACAAAAAATACTTTATACTGAAGCAGGAGTTCCGTATGAAACTTTTCCAATTGATTCAAAATTTGAGCTTGACAGATGCAGAATTGGGAGTACTCTAACTTTGGTTCGAACAGATATCCCTCATTGTGTTAGTGCAAACACATATTTGGTTCCTGGCCGACTATCAATTTCGTGTAGAGTAGTCAACGAATGGAAATCTTGGCAAGAATGCGTGGACCACGTTCAATCATTATTTTGATATTGAAGATCTCTATTGCAACCATAAAAATATTTTCAGGAAATTTCTATGAAAAATGCATTGACAATAGGTGACTCAAGGATATATAATAACGTAAACATTGAAAGGAAATAAGATGCCATTAGAAAAAATGTCAACTACATTAGCAAATCTTGCCAGTGCCCTGGCCGGCGAAAGCCAAGCACACATCAAGTATCGCTACTTCGCAAAGATTGCTAGAGAAGAAGGCTATGAAGAAGTCGCCCAGCACTTTGAGCATACCGCAGATCAAGAAATCCTGCATGCCTGGGGTCACTTGGAACTGTTGATCGGCCGGCCAGACACTCGTCGCTGTCTGGAACTGGCCATTGAAGGTGAGACCTATGAGTTTACCACAATGTATCCGGGCTTTGAACAAGATGCTCGAGCCGAAAACGATCGTACTGCACAGTATGAGTTCCGCAATCAAATTGTCGAAAGCACAGAACATGCCGAACAGTTCAAGGCAGTGTTGGCCAAGGCAGAAAAACGTTTTGCCGCACTCAAGCGAGTTGAAGCACGTCATGCGGCTGCTTATCAAGACAAACTAAAGTGGTTGGTTGCAGGAACCTATGATGTCTCAGCAGGAGAAGCATCATGAGCGAAACTCACGTATGCGTGGTATGTGGCCACGAACATGATGAAGCAACAGAAGGTGCATGGGATACCCTGCCTGATGATTTCCTGTGCCCTGAGTGCGGTTGCGGCAAAGAAGACTACGAGGTGATCTGATGCTAGAGTGCCTAATAGTAGGAGATAGTATTGCAGTAGGAGTAAGTCAGGTTCGCCCTGAGTGTGCAAGCATAGCCAAAAGCGGCATCAATTCTCAGGCCTGGAATACCAAGAACATGCATCGTTTGCAACCCACACGCACCTTGATCATCAGTCTTGGCGCAAACGATGCAGGCATCAACACCGAAGCAAACATTAGATCCTTGCGAACCAATGCACAAGCAGATCGAGTATTTTGGCTGTTGCCTAGCCAGCGACTAAAACCTCGCCAGGTAGAAGCTGTACAACAGGTAGCACGAGAATTTGGTGACACGGTTATTCCGCGACCAGAAATCAATATCAGTGCTGATGGAGTGCATCCTACCTATCAGGGTTATAAACTACTGGGCAATCAAACACGATGAGCACAATCTTTGATGAACTGCGGACACACAATGCTCGTGGTCGTGTGCTGGCCAAGAAACTCCAAGAGCCCAAGCAATACTATGATATCCCTTATGCGGACATGTATGCACTCTATGAGTTCTGGCCCAACATGCGAGCCAACAAGTTCATCGAAGGCTGGATTGCTAGATTAGTAGGTGGGCACAAGATGCAAGCCAAACTGCTACCAGCGGCCTATCAAAAACGCGACTGTGGAGATATCTACATCGGTGAAACTCTAGACCTTGGAAACAACAACGTTGAAGTCAAGAGCAGCTTCCGAGACGATGCTCACAACATAGGCGGCAAGCAGTTTCGCTTCTACGAGAATGTGCCCTACTACCTGATATTCAAAGGCTGGAGTGCTGACCGTTATGAAATGTTTCTGCTGACCAAGGCAGAACTGGTTGGTGAGATCAAGACACGAGCAGAAACCACAGACCGCAGTGCATTCATCAGCAGTCAAGGCAGTAACTATGTGAGTGCAATGACACAGCAAGAGAAGATCGTGTGCCTGCTCGAGAACGCACAAGGCCTACGTCAAGACTCCTTGACCTGGGAGTTCAGTGCCAAGACAGAGACTGAACTGTACAAACGATTCCAGAGCCGGTATCTTGTCTCACCCGACCAGGTTGCACAACGACTCGTGGTTTTCACTGAGTCAGTTTAATGATATTCAGGATATGATTTCTAGGTCAAACAGTGTATAATAGGCATACATACTAGGACATCAACAGTATGTCATTCAAGGAGAAAATTATGAAATGGTCTACACCAACTGCACAAGACATGCGTTTCGGGTTCGAAATTACCATGTACATTGCAAATCGTTAATTCGTTAACAAAAGCACTACAAAAAACCCTTGTTGATCAAGGGTTTTTTATGGCCTAAAACGGTTGACTGGTAATGCTCATTTTGCTATAATCAACACATGGAAACAAACAACACGGAGCACAAAATGGATTACAACAACATGGTACACACTCAAAAGGGCATGGCACAGATGCTGGGCAAGACCTTTGTTCAAGTCTCTGGCTCCGTTGGCGGCTATGAGATGACTTTCGAAACCGCACAAGGTGAACGGTTCATATTCGCTCACTCACAGGATTGTTGCGAGTCAGTGGACATCAACGACATCGTTGGTGACCTGCAGGACTTGGTGGGCGAGCCCTTGTTGGTTGCTGAGGAAGTTCAAGGTGAGACTCCTGTGGACTTTGTTGAGCGTGATCACGAGAGCGTGACTTGGACCTTCTACAAGTTCGCTACCCGCAAGGGCTATGTGGATGTTCGTTGGTTAGGGGAGTCAAACGGCTACTACAGCGAGAGCGTGGACCTGTTTGTAGAGGGCGTGGTTGTTCCAGGAGAGCATCAGCCCACCCTAAGCGACCTGCTACGTGCCAAGATGAACGGTTGACCATTTATTCCCATTTTGCTATACTATAGGCTAAGTTAAACAAAAAGGAGCTCGTAATGAAGAACTGGACAGACACTTGCATCAACTGGAATCAACTGCCGGGCACTGAAGTCAAGCGACTGATCGCTACCTGGGGTTTCACTCCAGAGCAGATTGCCAAGTACGACAAGAAGCACGGCTTCATGAATGCCACTGCCCTGCCAGTTACCAAAACGGAAGCCACGACTCCTGCAAAGGCTGTCAAAAAGGCAACCACGGTAGTGGTCAAAAAGGTAGCAGTCAAGGCTCCATCTGCTCGCCAAAAGCATGTGGGTGCTGACGGTGAGATCAAGTTTGTGGAGCACCGCAATCTGTTCGTGGGCTTCTTTGGTGGCCGGGTTGTTGTGACCAAACGCACTGAAGCACAATGCCGCGAGTTCCTGATCCAGGAACATGGTGCAGAATAACGGTTGACCATTTATTCCATTTCGGCTACAATAGTAGCATATTAAGTAAACAGGAGTCTGAATTGATCATCAGTAACGCACCAGCCCACGAAGCTGTTCTGAGTAATGTAGGCGAGATTGGCGAGTTCCGTATCCGCAACTCTGCTAAGGCTTTCAACATTCTTTCCTCAGGCTTGTACGCAAACAAGATCCGTGCTATCGTGCGCGAGCTTTCTTGCAATGCAGTGGACAGCCATACAGCCGCAGGCAAACAAGACACGCCCTTCGACGTACACTTGCCCAACCAGCTGGACCCTACCTTCAGCATTCGTGATTATGGCACTGGCCTGACTCATGCACAGGTGCAGAACATCTACACCACTTACTTTGAGTCAACCAAGACCGAATCCAATGCGTTCATTGGCGCACTTGGCCTGGGTAGCAAGTCGCCCTTCAGTTACACAGACAACTTCACTGTGACTGCTATTAAAGATGGCACTCGCGGTGTGTACAGTGCATTCATCAACGGCGAAGGCGTGCCATCCATTGTGCTCATGCACTCAGAGCCCACAGATCAGCCTGCAGGTGTTGAGGTTAAATTTGCAGTGGCCAGCCGCGGCGACTTCTACAAGTTTGAAGAAGAAGCTCGGTATGTGTACACCTACTTCAAGCTTCGTCCTGTGGTAAACGGTGGCGACGGTGAATTCAACTTCCGTGATGTTGAGTACAAGGACCGGAACATCATCCCAGGTGTACACTACACCGACGGTCGTGGTAGTCGTGCTGTGATGGGCAATATTGCCTATCCAATTGACCTTCCTAACCTAGAACAGATTGGCGATCTTGCTAACCTGTTGGGCTGTGGCCTGGAGATGCACTTTGACATTGGTGAGTTGGACTTCCAGGCAAGTCGAGAAGGCCTGAGCTATATTCCACAGACTATCAATGCAATCAAGAGCAAGCTAGAGGCGTTGAATGCACAGTTGGCTGTTCACGTGGCACTAGAGGCAGATACCCACGCCAATGACTGGGAGAAGGTATTCTTCTTGCAAAAGAAAAGCAATGAGTCACTGTGGAGCCAGGCCGCTCGTAAGTATGTGGATGATACCAAGTTTGATTTAATCGATGCCAACAGTGGTCGTTACATGCACACGGTTCCGTTCGCTCTTGAGGTAAAGGACCTGGCTGCTCGTTACAACATCGAAGTATTGGCTTTCAACAAAGGCCGCCATGGTGCTACCTGCTCGGAAGTTAAATCCGCCAAGAAGCACAAGAACAATTCCTACACGGAATTTGATCAAGTGTGGGAATTTGGCATCACTGGCCAGTGTGTTTTCATTACCAACGATACCCGAGTAGGTGCCATGAACCGTGCCAAGCATCACTGGCGCACCGCAGAATCCAAGGGTATCAAACTGCCCGGTGGTGGCTACAGTACCACAGTGTATGTGCTGAGTCCTGCTACCAAAGGCCATATAATGGATACCCTGGGCTTTTTTGCAGAACTGCGACAACCACCTGCAGAACTGCGCATGATGGCCAGCGAGCTGACAGAGAAAGAGCGCAAGACTGGCAAGAGCATGGGTGCTAATGTGTCGATCATGAGCCTGCAACGTCGTGGCTACGGTGGCTATCACAAAGAGCGTGAGCTGGTGTGGAAGGATGCAGGCAAGGCTGATCAATTTGATGCCAGCGAAACCTACTACTACCTGCCACTCAAAGGCTTTGTGGTGGAGACCGAAGGTGTTGCGATCAATAGCATGCGCCAGTTCAGTGACTGGGTCACTGAAAGCGGTATCCCGAGCTTGCATGGTATCACCATCCATGGTGTGCGTAAAACAGACATCGAGTACATCAAGACCCAGACCAACTGGATCAATGTGCAGGATCACATTCGTGCAGTTTTGGCAAAATTGGATTCAAAAATTGTGAGGCAATGTGCGTTGAAACAGATTGACGCAAACAAGTATTTCCGCTACAATAACGATATTGCAAAACTGGTATCTCCCAACAGTGCATACACAAAGTTTTTGGCTCAGTTCAAAGGCGTTGATAATGTGAAAGTTGAGCGTCACAGTTTGGAACGTTTGTGCCGTGACTACGCAACACCAGTTGATGTAGAATCGGTTGTTCAAAGCATTACAGGTGAAATGACTGCCATCCGTAATCGCTATCCGCTCTTGAGCAGTTTGCGTGACTACGACATCAATGCAGATGCCGTGGCACAGTACATTAACTTGATTGACAAAGAGGCTTAAAATGGCATTTCCATATCTGATCCAGGGCAAGAACATTGTTGTTATCATTGACAACCAGCCCCATACTGTAACATCCAGTCACATTGGCTATGAGAAGCTGAAACAGGCTATTAAAGACAATGACTGGGACATGGTCGAGCAAGTGGTTGATCCTGCAAAAGAGATCCTCAGCTATGGTGCAGGCCACGTGGCCGTACAAGGCTCCAAGGTGTTCTACAAAGAACGTGAGATGCGCGGTGTGCTCACTGCTCGCTTGATCGAAATGTATCAAGATGGTTTTCCAGTTGAACCCTTGATCTTGTTCATGGAGAACTTGATGGCTAACCCCTCCAAACGTGCTGTGGAAGAACTCTACGGCTTTATGGAAAAGGGCAATCTGCCACTTACTCCAGATGGCTATTTCTTGGCTTACAAGAAGGTTCGTGCAGACTTTTTAGACATCCACTCGGGTACTATGAGCAATGCTCCTGGTAACATTGTGGAAATGGAACGCAATACTGTGGATGACAACATGAACAATACCTGCTCCACAGGCCTGCATTTCTGCTCCAAGGAGTACTTGAGCCACTTTGGTTCAAGCGACAGCCGTACTGTGATCTTGAAGATCAACCCTGCAGATGTTGTTAGCATTCCAGCTGACTACAACTCTACCAAGGGTCGTGCATGTCGTTATGAGGTGCTAGGTGAATTGGGTGTACACCCCGACCAAGCCTTTGTTGCACCTGTGCAAACAGAAGCTGTATCCGACACCGCAACTGCTGACTTGATCCGTGTTGCTGTGGAAGCCGCAGTAAAGGCCGCATTCGCCGCACAATCCGACAACAAGTAATTCGAAAGACTAAAATGAGCTATTTTATCAAAAGCGGCAACACGTTCAAGGTTGCTGACAAGGACAGCGTGGACATCAAAGACCACCTGCCTGCTGGCAACTACATTGTGAAGCAGGATCAGTTTGGCAACTTCTTCTTGGAAGTTGTGGATTCTTTTGAGATCACGGGTAAAGTGTATGGTGATGCCCTGCGTCATCGTGATCGTATCTTCAACACCTTTGAAGACCGTGCGGTGAGCACAGGTGTTATGCTCACAGGTGAGAAGGGCTCTGGCAAAACCATGCTGGCCAAGAACCTGGCAATCAAGTGTGCAGAAGCAGGTATTCCCACCCTGCTGATCAACCAGCCCTGGCGTGGAGAGACCTTCAACAGCCTGCTACAGGACATCAGCCAGCCTTGCATGGTGTTGTTTGACGAGTTCGAAAAGGTCTACGACAACGACGAACAAGAAGAAATGCTCACACTGTTGGACGGTGTGTTTCCTTCAAAGAAGCTGTTCCTGATCACCTGCAACGACAAGTGGCGTGTGAATCAACACATGCGAAATCGTCCAGGCCGTATCTTCTACATGCTGGACTTCAAAGGTCTGGATCAAGAGTTCATCCGCGAGTACTGCATGGACAATCTCAAGGATGCCAGCTTGAAGAACATTGATGGTGTTTGCACCGTGGCTTCATTGTTTGCTGAGTTCAACTTTGACATGCTCAAGGCCCTGGTTGAAGAAATGAACCGCTACCGCGAGACTGCACAAGAAGCCATGCAGATGCTGAACGCCAAGCCAGAGTTTGACGACGGTAGCCTGTACAAGATTGCAGTGATGCCTGTGGGCGAAACTGAGCCATTGACTGAGCGCCAACTGGAAGGCGGCATGCAGTGGAAGGGCAACCCAATGACTCACAAGGACTGGCACTACGGCTATGATCCAGAGCCGGACAACGACGATGCCGACTGGTACGACATGCAGTTCCACCAACGCGACTTGAAGAAGGTTGACCCAACCGAAGGCCGGTTTGTGTTTGTGAACCACAAAGGCGATCAGCTGGTGCTGGTGCGTGATAAAGAAAAACCCTTTAACTACTACGCATTCTGAGGTTGACCATAATGCTCCTTTGCGCTATAATAGTGGTATATTAAGTGCAAAGGAGCTTTCCAATGGAATATGTGGTTGAATCTTGTAGTCTACGGTACAAAAAATGGGTAGAAGCACTGCTACCCTCTATGATACGTCAACTAAGTCTTGGCCGCAGTCGCAAAACTCTTTTGGTCACAGTTGAGTCCTGCGAGGGGCAAGGAGCAACCTATCCACTGGATCCAATTGACAGCTATGTGGTAGTTATCAATCCTGGCAAGCTCAAGGACGTTGGACTCACCCTTGCACACGAAATGGTGCATGTGAGACAAATGGCCAAAGGCATACTCAAAACAAGCAACGGCACAAACTACTGGAAGGGCAAACGCTATACCAAGCGCACCAAGTACCTGGATCAGCCCTGGGAACAGGATGCGTTTGCAAAACAAGAATTGATTTTTAGACGAGCAATTGAGGAATAATCATGGACAAACAAAACGCACCCTGGGACGTAATTTTCCAACTTGAAAGCGACAACAGTCGTCTGGCAAAAGAAGCTATCGTTCGCAACGAAGCCGAAGCAGGTAACACGGAATTCTTCCGTGGTGCCCGTGCCGCACTGGACAGCATGATCACCTATGGTGTTAAACAAGTTGAGCCCAAGTCAGGTGACGGCAAAGGACTCAAAGCAGAAACGTTCTGGCGTATTGCACAGGAACTGGCAGAGCGTCGGTTGACTGGCAATCAAGCACAGTTTACAATCAACACCATGCGAGCACAGGCCACAGAAACTGAATGGAACAACTGGTACCGACGTATCCTGATCAAGGACCTGCGCTGTGGTGTTAGTGAAAAGACCATCAACACCGTGGTTAAAAAGGTTCGCCCAGAATATGAAATCCCTGTGTTCTCCTGCCAGTTGGCACATGACAGTGCTAATCATGAAGGCAAGGTAGCTGGACAAAAACTGATCGAAGTCAAGCTGGATGGTGTGCGTGTGATCACTGTGGTATACCCCAGCGGGCAGGTAAACATGTACAGCCGCAACGGTAAAGAGCTGGTGAACTTTCCGCACATTGCAAAACAACTGGCCAAGCATGCGGTGTTCTTTGCAGAGCCCACGGTGCTGGATGGTGAGATCATGAGTGCAAGTTTCCAGGACTTGATGAAGCAGGTGCATCGCAAGAGTGACGTCAAAGCAAACGATGCGGTGCTGAACTTGTTTGATATTGTTACCTTGCGTGAGTTTCAAGCAGGTGTGAGCGAGCATCGTCAGATCGATCGAAGCTTCACACTCAGTGCATGGTATGAGCACATCAAAGATCACATGCCCAATATCACTGTGGTCGGACAAGAGCTGGTTGATCTCGACACTACTAAAGGTCAAGCTCGTTTTAAAATGATCAATACACAGGCAGTGGCTGGCGGCTACGAAGGCATCATGATCAAGGATACCGATGCAGTGTACGAATGCAAGCGTAGCATAGCATGGTTGAAGTTAAAGCCGTTTATCGAAGTGAGCCTTACTGTGATAGGCGTGGAAGAAGGCACAGGCAAGAATGCAGGACGTTTAGGTGCCTTGATTGTGGAAGGCACAGATGACGGCAAGTTGATCCGTACCAATGTGGGTTCAGGACTTACTGATGCACAGCGTGATGAGATCTGGGCCGAGCGTGATACAGTGATTGGACAGATTGTGGAAGTGCGGGCAGATGCCGCAACACAGAACCAAGACAGTGATGGGGAATGGAGCCTGCGTTTTCCACGATTCAAAGGCTTCCGCGGCTTTGTTCCTGGAGAAAAACTATGAGCAAGACACCAAGATTTCCAAACGACCCAATGGACTACGATCTACCACCACACACGGATTAAATCATGAATGATATAACACTGAAAGAATACGACCGTACCATTGCACACCTAAAGGGTATTCGTAAGGTTGTGATCAACAACTGCTTTGGCGGCTTTGGACTTAGTCATGAAGCTATTTTGGCATATCTTGACAAGTGTGGGCTTCCAGTCTGGACTGAGGCCAACGAGAAGTTTGGTAATCTAATTCCATTCCACTATTATCTAGTACCGCCAGAAGAACGCATTTCTGGTGACCCAGCCAACTGGCATGATATGACTCTTGCACAGCGCCAGGCACACAATGCCGCATACAGCCGCACCGTGTTCCACGATCGTGATCTTGCTCGTGATGATCCTTACCTGGTGCAGGTGGTTGAAGAGCTGGGTGCCCGTGCTAACGGACGTCACGCAGAACTCAAGATTGTGGAGATCCCTGCTGAGGTAGACTGGGAAATCACTGAGTACGACGGTAACGAAGCTGTTGCAGAAAAACATAGAACTTGGAGTTAAAATGACTGAAGAACAACTGGATGAAAAAAATCGTGAGATCCGTGAACTGCTCTATCAGGGTGTTTACGAAATTACCTTTACTAAAGTAAATGGTGAGACTCGTACCATGCCCTGCACACTGGATAGCACTCTGCTACCACCACAGCCACTCAAAGAGTTCCATGAGACTCGTGTATACAAACCCGAGACTCTGAGTGTATGGTGCCTGGACAAGATGGAATGGCGATCATTCCGTGTGGCCAATGTAACACGGATCCTGCGTACACAGTAATTTTATTATGAAAATATCCGCAACAGAAATCAATCAAAGAGCCTACACAGCAGAGGCCGTGCGAACTCAGGAAAGACGCAACGAAGACTATCGTAAGCTGATGGAAAAGCGCAGGCTGGATGTCATTGTTGACGAACGAATAGCACGTAATCGTCGCCTGGGCCTGGACAAAGGTCAGAATGTGGATCTAGATTGTTAATCAAGGAGTTGAACAATGATGCAAGATTTCTACTACGAGAAAAAACGGCACAGCGTGACTGAAGACTGGCCTGACGGTGTTACCCTACAACAGGTTGCTGACCTGCTGGGCGAGGAACGTGTGAGCTATAGAATCTACTACAGCCGGGACAATCTCACCTGCCGCTTGTTTGTTTTCCGTGGTAGCATCACTGTGCCTCAAATGCGAAGCATGTTGCACCTGGGCTTTGTGCTGGCACAGGATGACGACACTGAGGATATCCCCAACCAGGAGACTACAGAATGACCATTTTTATACCTGTGCTGTTTATATGCCTTAACGGCAACTGTGAGTTCATGCAAGCCAAAGTCCACTATAAAGTGGAAGCACAATGCAAGGCCAGTTTAGACATGCAAAAACAGCACATGCGAAATTTGGTTAAAGAAGCAGAGAAACAAGGTACCAAGGGTGAAATTACTATTTTAGAAGGTACCTGCATTGATGCCGAAATCAAAACAACTCAGTGCAGAACAACATGACCCTAGAAGATCTACAACATATCTTTGATCGCCAGATAGAAGACGGCACCGAGAAACTGTACTTCATGCTGGTGGATGGTGATCGCATGCCTGTGATTGAACGTCACCCGGCAGAGGATCTAGAGGGCCTGTTGCCCATGCTGAGTCATTTCCAATATCATGGTAGTGAGGTTATGCCGAGGTTTGTGAAATGAGTGAGTCCGCAGGCATAACAGGCTTTATTGAAATATTTGAAGGTCGTTTGACCAAGATGAAACTACACCTTAAAGCAGAATTGAGCAAAGACAAACACGAACGAAATCGTAAATGGCTTAAAATTCAGCTACGTGATGCCAAAGCACTTGGCAAGACAGTGAAAGAAATGCGTACGGCCAATACTAAACTGTGTCCACATTGCGGGGAGAAACTATGAATGAACGAATTCGACTACTTGCCGAACAGGCCGGAATTTATAAATTAAATTTGTCTGATGAAACAGAATACTGGATTATGGAAAAGTTCGCCGAGTTGATTGTGAAAGAATGTTGTGATATTTTAGATCCTGGCGAACATCAATTAATAGCACGATTCCAAGCAAGAAAATGGTTAGAAGAACATTTCGGAGTTGAAGAATGATTCAATATCCAGCAGACAGCAAACCACATATACAATGGAATCACATTGATGGTCCACTGTTGTGTTGCCGTGATGGAACACCACATTGGTTGACTATGCAAGAACGACTTTGGTTGAGACTGGGATTTACCAACATTAACCAGTTGGATGAAAAATATTGTCAAGAACCACAAAGGGGATAAGGTATGAACGAACGAATTAAACAACTTTGGTCTGAGGCGGCCGAATCAAACGGTGTCGATAGTTGGGAAGAACAAACTGCCTTTATGTCTAAGTTCGCCGAGTTAATTGTTCAGGAATGTGCCAAAATTGCTGACAAGGCAGAACCATATAAAGCCAGTGATCTGATTAAGAAACATTTCGGAGTTAAAGAATGAAAGAGATAACTAAAGCAGATGTCAATCATATTTTAAGCAAACTTTTTTTTCAAGATCATGCGCTAATAGAAGTTTGGTGGCATACAGCAAATAAACATTTTGAATTTAATACTCCTAACTTTATCTTTCAAGAAAATGCTGAGGGTAGACAAAGAGTGTATGATTATGTGCAAAAATGTTTTTTAGGACAATGAAACCATGACATTTTTTTGGGGATTCTTGCTAGGTTATATAGTGGGTGTATTATACATGTGTCATCGTTCTAATATAGATTCTAAGAGACATATAGAATGAATGATACCACAGTATCTAATGTTTCCTTGACAAGGACCGTTGGGGTGCTGAATCATCACGGCGAGATGCAGACATTACAAATACCCACTGAACGTGCCCTGACAGTGTATGTGGACAAAAAAGAAATTGTCACGCTGATGACCCTTGGAGCCTATCCCGAATGGTTGGTGTTGGGGTACTTGCTTAATCAACGACTGATTGCTTCTGCGGCAGAAATAGATTCAATAACGGTAGATTGGGAAGTTGGGGCGGCTGCGGCAAAGACCCATACTGGAATTGTTAATTTCAAGAGGAAAACGGCTAAACGTATAGTTACCACTGGTTGTGGACAAGGTAGTATGTTTGGAGATTTGATGGATAATATCAGTGATATACAATTGCCGCCAGCCTCGATCACGCAAACTCAGTTGTATGCTATTGTAAATACTATACGCACAAATGACAGCATTTATAAAACTGCTGGATCTGTACATGGTTGTGCATTATTTCAAGGTGAAAACATGCTGGTGTTTATTGAAGATGTGGGGCGACACAATGCATTAGATGCCATTGCCGGATGGTTGGCGCTACAACCTAAAGACAGCATAGCAGTAAATGACCGAGTATTTTACACAACTGGAAGACTGACCAGCGAGATGATTATTAAGTCTGCACAAATGGCGGTGCCTATCGTTATATCTCGCAGTGGTATTACTGAAATGGGTTACGAAATTGCAAAAAAACTAAACCTATGCGCCATAGGCCGAGCAACCAATAGACGCTTTTTTTGTTTTACTGCACCCGAGCGGTTGGTGTACGGAGTTGAAGAATGAACAAATATATCTGTTGTATATTCTTACTGATTTTGATTCTTCCAGCTTGGGCCTACAAAACTGAACGTGTGTGCCACACCGTCGAGGCTTCATTGAAAGCACCTGCTAAAAAAACATGTAAAACAGTATTGGTCATGACAGAGGCACAAAAAAAAGCAGTTGAAGAAGAAAAAGCCCGACGAGAAAAGAAACCTGCAAAAAAAGAAGCACCTAAACATTAAGGAGATATGATGAACGAACGAATTCGAGAACTTGCTGAACAGGCTACTTGTTTCAAAGAAGACCTTACTGAAGGATTATACGACATTGAAATTTTTGACAAAGAAAAGTTCGCCGAGTTGATTGTGCAGGAATGTATTGATATTATTGCTCCATATACTGTTAGAATGAGCAGACCCGGTGAAGAATACTTACATCCTATTCAAGAGATTAAACAACATTTCGGAGTTGAAGATGTGGGCTCGTGAACAAAGTTATTGTTATCTCAAGCAGTACATACAGTGTCGCAACAACACGCCCTGGCCCATGGCTGTGCCGCAAGCACATGATCGGGCTAGAGAGAATCTGCAATACTTGGGTGGCCTAGGCAGCAGTTGGGACATACGCCGTAGTGACTGCACTTACTTTTATCCACAAAGGACAAACAATGAATGAACGAATTCGAGAACTTGAAAAACAATGCTGGAGTCATTACATTGACGGAGTACTGATTGACGGGCACCTGCATTTTGATACACAAAAGTTCGCCGAGTTGATTGTGTGGGAAGCGATTGGATTGTGCAAAGTTGATGTTGATGCGCTAACAGGTCCGTTTCTATCTGAATATGAAAAGGGTGTTGCGGAAGGGTATCGAAGAGCAAATGAAAATTTGCGTGTGCATTTTGGAGTTGAACAATGAACGAAGATGAAGATCCACAACGAGAAAAAATATTTGAACTTCGGCAAGAGATTATATATTTAAAGGGACAAATAACTTATCTACAGGAAGAATTGTCTAGTGTAGAAGATGAGATGGATAAGAAAACTGCTCAATATGAAAAACGCATCGAGGACCTTGAACAACAATTGGGCGATGCCCTGTAGAATGGAGTTGAAGAATGAAGATAGAAATCACCGGTGAACATAAAGGTGTCATAATGAGAGGGCTGATACTCTTGCTAGGTCTTTGCCTTACCGGCTGCTCAGTCATGCAGGATGCAAAGACTGACTTCCGCAAAGAAATGGTTGGTTTCAAATACAACTGGGATCGGTTTGTGCTCAAGAAAGATGTGTCCTACGGCTATGAATAACATGATACAACAATTAGCTGAACGGGCCAAACAGAGTGTTCCGTCCGGATTGGTTGTGGAACAATGGATTCAAGTGTACAATATCAAGCTAGGAGAGCTGATTGTGCAGGAATGCTGTGCGCTGATTGAGCGAGAAGGCCATAATATGGTACCAGGATTTCTCATGCGCCTAACAGTGCCTGCGGAAGTTGATCTGATCAAGAAGCATTTTGGAATTGAACAATGAAAAAGAAACGAGCACTGGCCGCAAGTCGCAATCCGGATAACATGTACACCATACATGATCCCGGTGCAGAGCCTCTCAGCATCACACTCAACACTGGCACTGAAGAGCATCTAAAGATCACCCAAACGGGCTTTTATGTTCGTGGGATTCCTGTGAAACAGGATGACCGAGAAGCCGAAACAGTGTATAATGCATTTAAAGAGTTCTTGACCTATCACGCACTAACAAGGAGTTACTGATGATTAGACTTTGGTTGGCATTTGCCATTTTTGCTGTTCTCATTCACTTTGGCATCACTGCCTGGAGGAAGATGGAAGGAAAAGAGCGTTGGACATTGACAAAAACTGCCTCTTATAGTATACTTGTTTCGTTGCTGGCTGTTCTAGCAATGACCGTGATTGTAATTTTATTCTAAGGAAACATAATGCGTATTTTGACTCTTTCCGTCCTTGCCGCGGCTGTGCTGGCAACAGGTTGTACTCGTATTGAAACCGGT
>Ga0209768_10000964_pt1 | contig 18729 bp, 16 predicted proteins | sample LauGreSBDMM110SD_3_FD_187564 | JGI IMG/M metagenome (GOLD analysis project Ga0209768, IMG submission 187564) | Freshwater lake microbial communities from Lake Michigan, USA - Sp13.BD.MM110.SD (SPAdes) (version 2) | ecosystem: Environmental > Aquatic > Freshwater > Lake | place: Lake Michigan... | reverse complement strand
CCCACTTGCAGTCCCCAAACTGGAATGAAGTGCACATTGGTATGCGCGTCAAGGTTAATTTTTCTGCCAGCACGTCTGGGCAAAACGTACCCTTTTTTGTTCCTGCATGAAAACTGGACTCCCCACGCAACTGTAGACAAACTCAAGCTTTAATTTGAGTTACGTAAAAACCCAATAGACCGAAATTTGAATTTGGCCAAACAGATGGTGGAAGCGTGTTTTGCCAGTGAAGATTACAAGGAAGGTCGCAAAGCATTTGCAGAGGAACGAACGCCTGGATTTAAGTGGCATTGACGCAAAAGGAGAATGCAGCGATGGTTCGGTTCTGATCCTATGCGAGTTGCTTGTCGACTCTTGCTTGTGAAATAACAGTTCATGTTGGATGGATTGAAAGAGTCATTTCAATCCATCCATGGCTATTTATTTTGGACCTAAATGTGCAGACTCGTCTTCGATGTGGTTTCTTAAAATGCCAATTTCTTGAATTTCAACTTCTGCAATATCGCCAGGTTTCATGAAGATCGGCGGTGTTCTTGCAAAGCCTACGCCACCCATGGTGCCTGTGGCGATGATATCGCCGGGTTCTAGGGGCATCCATTCGGTGATGTATTCAATGGTTGCTTCAATCGAGTGAATCATGTCCGATGTGTTTGCCTTTTGCATCACTTTGCCATTCAATCGCATTTCAATGTTCAGATTCATTGGATTAGAAATTTCATCTGCAGTGACCATCCAAGGACCGCTAGAGCCTGTTTTTTCAAAATTTTTGCCAGGGTTAATTTGACTGGAGTGACGTTGGTAATCACGGATACACGCTTCGTTGAAACATGAGTAACCAAAAATATAGTCAAACACTTTGCTCTTAGGCACATAGCGACCAGTGGATTTTCCAATGACCACCAGCAACTCTGCTTCCCAATCTAGCATGTGCGATACACGTGGGCGCAAAATGGGTTTTTTGTGGGCAGTTAAAGATGCTGGCCAACGTGCAAATATCATGGCGCGGTCTGGAGCCTTTCGGTTGCCAACGGCATTATTAGCTTCGGTCACGTGATCGTGGTAATTGAGACCAACGCACAAAATTTTTCCAGGGTTGGGGACAACAGGCAATAGATCTAAGCTGTCGTAGTCGTAGTCGCCTTTTGATTCTGCAACGATCGATTGCGCCACTTGCTTGCCGTTATGCGCAATAAAACTGACGATGTCAGGAAACTGACTACCCAGTCGTGCGCTCAGATCGATGACTTTGCCATTTTTGACCGCACCATAATGAATTTGTCCACCGTGTGTAAAAGATACCAGTTTCATTTCAACTCCTGTTTTATGTTGATGATCATTTGTTCAAAAATTTATTTGATAGTTGCGCTTACTTTCTCTAGCTTGGATTGCATGGATTGTTGCCAATCTTTTTGCTGCTTAAAGGACGGATTTTGCTCAACCATGTTTTTGGTGAAGGCATAAATCTCTTCATCGCTCAGTGATAAGTCAAATGGTTTGCCATGGGGTTGTGACACATACCAAGGTGTATCCATGTAGATTTCTAAACCATTGCCTTCCGGGTCTTGGCTGTAAATGGACCAAGCGTTACCGTGCGTGATGAGTTGAATAGAGGCAACACCCGCCGACTTGAGTCGTTTTTCAATTCGTCGCAGGTCATTGAGCGTGTCAACAAAAAATGACATTTGAAAAACAACGCTTGGACCACTTGCTGGATCCTTGCCGGCAAGAAGAACCAATTGATGGTGTGCGTCATCACTGCCACTTAAAAAAACAATTCTTTTGTTGTCTAAGCGTTCGACTTGACCATGATCGGTCACGATCAAATCAAAAACGGATGTGTAAAACTTGACCATGTTGTCGATGTAGTCAACATGTAGACCTATGTGTTTGAGTTGTGGGATTTTGGACATGTCAATCTACTTTCATTTTGACGGCCTTGGCAATAGCCGAGTATTTGTTGATGTCATTTCTTACTTTTTCTGTGAAGTCATTGGCGTTCATGGGCATGGCTTCGCAGCCCATTTTGCTTAAATTTGCTTGCAACGACATTGAGCGCGATAACTCGACGATGACATCATTGTATGCATCCAAGATGTGTTTGGGTGTCCCAGAAGAGGCGGCAATGCCATACCAGAAGCTCTCATTGAAATCGGGCATTCCGCTTTCAGCAAGGGTGGGTATGTTGGGTATTTGACTCATTCGATTGGTGGTTGTAACACCCAAAGACTTTAATTTTCCACTTTGCACTTGCGACAGAATAATGGCTGGCGTTCCAACATAAATGATGGAATCTTGCCCGCTTAAAACATGTTGTACGGCTGGACCTTCACCTTTGAAAGGAATGTGCGTCATATTCACGCCGGCCTTGCGATTGATCAACTCGATCATCATGTGTGAAAAAGAACCATTGCCGCTTGATGCGCCAAACACACTGCCGGAATTTGCTTTAAGCGATGCGATGAGTTCGTTCAAATTGTTGGCAGGCACTTTAGAGCTGGCAATCATCACCAGTGGCACTGCACAAATTGAACCAAGCGGTTTTAAATCTTTGAGAGAGTCATAAGAAATTTTTTCATAAACAGCTGGGTTGATGGCCATCAATGAGGTGAACACCAGCAATAAATGATGCCCATCTGCTGGCGAGCGAATGAGAAAATCTGCACCGACGCCACCATTGGTGCCGGGTCGGTTGTCCACAACGACGGGTTGACCTATTTTTTCAGATAGAGCTTGAGCAATGGTTCTACCTATGGCATCTGCACCTCCACCTGCAACTTGAGGAATGATGAATCGAATAGGTTTATTGGGTACCCAGGATGGATTACTTTGTGCATATGCCATATTGGCGAGCATGCATAAAAATAGGAATGCAGTTTTTATCATTGATATCTCGTTTTATAGTAGTTGAAATGGCGATCGAGCATGCATTATCATGTTCACAGAGTTATGCTACACCAATCCACACGGTCCTGCGCATTGGGGGGCACCCTGTATCGGGAGCCTGCATAAACAAGCAAAGTTAAAGTGCAAAGTTGATGCATCCAGTCAATGCGGATTAAGAATGAATTGCTCAATCACTGTCATCAAATAAACCGGTGTTTCTACCATCGGGTAATGCCCGCAATTGGGTAATACTTCCAATTTTGCATGAGGGTATAAACTGGGAAACACGGCTCTGACCATTTCTTCTGAAACGCCTTGATAGGCTGCAATGAGTGAAATGGGAGTGACAATATCTAGGGGCTGGTAAAAAGCTTGCTTTTGCAACTTTGACAGTATGACCAGCGGGCCTGTGGTTGGCGCACCCAATGTGTAACCATCTTTTGCTGCACGACCTAACTCTTGTATGGCGACTGTACTTCCACCACCCAAGCGATTCTCAGCAATGAAGCTTTGTCCATGCCGTTGATTCAGAGCTTGGGCCACAATCCGAGTGGCCAGATCTGCAGGTCCACTAGGGGCTAAACCTCAGAAACTGAATAGCCTCGTTCAGTGATTTGACGAACTGCTTCGTCTTTAAATTCAGGGGTAAAACGTGGTGGTGAGATGTTTTGCTCCTATGAAGAAATCATAGGCTCAAGCTGTCTACTGCACCTTGGGAAGTCCAGTTCTAAATAATCAGTTGAAAGTTGAATACGTTTTCTTCAATATCTTTCTTTTTATTGATTCGTGATTCCCGCCTTGTTAACCACCTCAATGTATTTAATCATTTCTTGCGTCAACCGTGTTTCAAGTTCTTCGGGAGTAGTGGGTTGAACATCAAAACCCATTTTGTTGTATCGATCTTTCACTGCAGGCATGTTGAGCACTTGTCGAATGGCGCTGTTGAGAGTTTGCACCACAGCGCGTGGTGTTCCAGCGGGCGCCAAAATAGAGCCCCAATTGGCAACTTGGTATCCCTCTAAACCTTCTTCCGCCATTGTTGGCACATCGGGGAGCAAGGCTGATCTTGTGATGGTGGTAACCGCTAAAGGCTTTAACTTACCAGCGCGGTAAAGTGGCAATGCTGACATGTCTGCGATCAAGTAATCGACATGTCCACCGATGACAGCAGTCATTGCTGGCGCAGAACCTTTGGTGGGCACATGGGTCACATCGATATCGACTTTGCTACGAAACAATTCACCAGCCAAATGCGGGCTTCCACCAGTACCAGATGTGGCGTAATTGAGTTTTCCTGGATTGGCTTTTGCTAATGCGATTAACTCCTTAACGTTGGAAACTTTCATCTGTGGGGGTACCGTGAGAATCAATGGTGAAATTGAAACCATTGAAATAGGCGCAAAGCTTTTAACTGCGTGATAAGGCAAATCTTTGTACAAGGCAGGTGCAATGGTGTGTGAAGTACTGGCAAAGTACAGGGTATAACCATCAGCAGGCGCTTTGGCAACAAAGGCTGCACCAATGGTGGCACCAGCACCTGGTTTGTTTTCAATGATGACTGGTTGCCCCCATAACTCATTCAAAGCATTGGCAAGCACACGCGCTTGCTGTTCAGCCGAACCGCCTGGTGGGAAGGGGACAATGATTTTGACAGCTCTATTGGGGTAGTCTTGTGCAAATGCCACGCCAGTCATCCACACAAAGAAACTAATTTGAATACCAATGAACCCTTTTAACCAACATGTGGATTTTCTTGTCATGTGTATGCTCCATCTATTAACTTTAACAACATTTACGCCAGAAAAAACCTTTACCTTGTGTGAATAATTTTTCATCTGCCGCACTCAATTTTTCTTCATTTTCCTGAGGAAGGTCATCGTATGGCACCTCCACTTGCTTCATCTGTTGTCTCTGCATTTGACTTGCTTGGAAATCAACTTGCCCATCAGCGAAGAAAACTACACCATAACAGTTTTCAACCCGTTCACGCGATACATAGCCTTCTTGGTAATCAAACACCACTTTTTCAATGGGTCGCTCCAATGGGCTACCGTAGCCACCGCCTCCTCCCGAGCGCAGAATGTAGGTGTCCCCCGATTTTAACAATCGCCCCAAAACCTTGCCGCTGGGAAATTTCAATTCGGGCTGATCGTCAATTTGAATCGATACTTGGTTACCCGCCCCTGGGTGTCCGCCAAACAAGCCCCAAGGTCTGCAATGAACACGCTCTACTTGCGCATTGAAGTTAAATTCACTGATGGCTCTGACTGCTTTTTCTGTGCCCAAACCACCTTGCCATGTACCTGCGCCACCAGAATCTTCACGCAAACTATAGCGATCAACCAACATGGGATATTTGGCTTCTAATTGCTCTACAGGGCTGTTGTGTGTATCGCCATCGTTTATGCAAATAGTGGCGCTTTGACCATCTAAACCTCTCTTAGCACCCCATCCACCACCAACGAGTCCACCAGAGACCAACCAAATTCGGCCATCGGCGGGCATGCTTCCATTGATAGCGGCTGAAAGCAAATCGGCATGATGGCCTGCAGTGACTCGATCAGGCACTGCATCAGCCAAAGCTTTAAAGATGGTGTCCACAATGGTCATTGGAAACGTCATCCACCAACGCATAGGCGCCGGGCGCAAAGCGCTCACCACACGCCCAGGCGGCAAAATAATAGTGAGTGGACGAAAACTGCCATCGTTGATGGGCTTTTCATGCGGCGTCGTCAAACATTTGAAAGCTACCTGACAACAAGCCATACCTGCGGCATAACCAGAGTTGTAAAAGCCTTTAACCTGCTTGGCCACATCGGTCAGGTCAATCGTCATTTCATCGTCTTCAACGGTGACCTTCACACGTATGCGAATGCGCTGATTGACATCAACACCATCATCATCCATGAACGATTCAGCTTCATAGACACCATCGGGAATTGATCGCACCTGTGAACGCGCCACTGCCTCAGTGTGGTCCATGATCGTGGCGATGCCATCTAGCACCGTTGGCAAATCAAATCTATTCACCAGTTGCACAAAACGTCTTGCACCAATGCGCGCTGCGGCGACTTGCGCATTCAAATCACCAATGGCTCTCTCGGGTATGCGCACATTCATTCGAATGACGTCAAGAATATCGCGATTAGGCACTCCTTGACGCCAAATTTTCACGATGGGCATTTGAAGCCCCTCAGACCAAATGTCCTTGGTCATGCCGTCGAGCGCGCCACCTATATCAGCCCAGTGCGCCATACAAGCAGAGAACCCAACCAATTTCTTTTCATAAAAAATAGGAATCACAAACGTCATGTGATTGAGGTGACTACCGGTGAGATACGCATCGTTGGTGACCAACACATCACCTTCTTCAATACTCTCCTCGGCAAAATGCGATTTCATTTTTTTCACAGTTTCACTCATACCACGAATGAACATGGGTAAACCAATACCTATAGAAACGGTATCCCCATTGGTATCAAAAAGACCAACCGTGAAATCTTGCGCCTCATAAATGATCATGCTGTAGGCGGTGCGCAGCAAATTGGATTTCATCTCTTCGGTGATGGCTACCAATCCGTTACGAATAATTTCGGTTGTCACTGGATCGGTGACACGATGTGTAGGTGTGGTCGTTTTTACGTTGATTGACATGACTTCAATTCCTATTGACGCGAATGATCAGGTCACCAAAATCACTGACTTGGAGTTGATCGCCAGGAAAAACAACGGTGGTTGATGCATATTCTTCAACCAATGCAGGACCTACAAAGGCGTCGCCTGCGAGCAATTGATCTCTGCCATACACCGGCGTATCGATAAAACCGTCCTTTAGGTAAAACATCACTGGCCGTCTATCAATTGCATGCACTTCTCGCCCTTTTCCTTTGTCCAATTGGCGTGGTACAGGACGCGCCATCAGACCCACCACAGAGCTGTGCAAACTCACCAGTTCCGCAGGTTCTTTGGTTGCATCAAAGCCATAGCGTTTCAAATGCTCTTGGTCAAAATGACGTTTGATGCCATCCAGATCTCTATTTTTAAACAATGCCATTGGCAGTTCTACTGTTACAGCGTGCTCTTGTCCAACGTAGCGCATGTCTGCCGCACGCGCCATTTGGATGTGCTCGGCATGGGTGACTTCGTTTGCAATGCTCTCTCGCCCATCTTGTTCCATACTTTGATAGAGACTTTCCATTTCATCAAAGTCAGCTTTGAGCAATGGTTTGAACCACGTGCGAACAGCATCACGTCGCAAATCCGTGACCATCATGCCAGTGGCAGAAAAGTGACCGGGTGAAGGCGGGATGATGATAGTAGGCATTTGCAATTCACGTGCGACCAAACTGGCATGCAAAGGACCTGCGCCGCCATACGCAACCATTGCAAAGTCACTGGCGTCGAGTCCGCGCTCTGTGGTCACTCGTGTCACTACATGTGACATAGTGGTCACTGCTATTTGTATGATGCCGTCAGCCGCTGTATAGACATCGAGCCCCAAGGGCTTGGCAACTTCATTCGTGAGTGCTGTTAACGCACCGGGCAAATCTAATTGCATTTCTCCACCAAGAAATTTGTTGGCTGACAATCTGCCTAACAACAAATTGGCGTCTGTTACAGTTGGCGCTTTGCCACCCAAGGCATAACAAACGGGTCCTGGTAAAGCGCCTGCACTTTGTGGGCCTACACGCAAAGATCCGCCAGTTTCAACTCTTGCAATGCTCCCGCCACCGGTTCCCACTTCTTGAATATCAATGAGCGGCACTTGTACAGGCAATCCATCAGAATAGCCGCCCACAATGATGTTGCCCGCCATCATCACTTGACCATTAAGCACAACGCCTGCTTTAGCAGTAGTGCCGCCCATATCAAAAGCAATGGCATGTTTTAAATTCAATCGCTCGCATACCGCGCGTGTGCCTATGACACCTGCAGCTGGTCCAGATTCGAGCATTCGAATGCATTCGCGCTGCGCTTGGGCCACTTCATACAAGCCGCCCGAAGACTGCACAACAAAAAAACTACCCTTGAAATTTTCTTGCGCCAATCGCTGATCAATTTTTTGCAAATAACCACTCACGCGCGGTCCCACATAAGCATTGGCTGCAACCGTGGAGGTGCGCTCAAACTCTCGATACTCATTAGACAACTCATGAGACGCCGTGACAAACATATTCGGGCATTCCTCTTGTACCCACTTCTTGACCAACAACTCATGACTTGGGTTGGCATAAGAGTGCAATAACAAGATCGCAACTGCTTCAACACCTTGCGCCTTGAGCGATTTGGCAATTTGAACCACTTCTTCACGCTGGACGGCTCTCAACACCTCACCTTGAGCGTTCAAGCGTTCATCAACTTCAACCCGCAATGAGCGGGGGATGAGTGGGCGGTGTTTTTCAAAAAATAAGTTGTAGGCGTCGGGTCGATTGATGCGACCTATTTCATAGATATCGCGAAAACCACGCGTTGTGATCAAAGCTGTCACTGCACCACTGCGCTCCAAAATGGTGTTGATGGCCACTGTGGTGCCATGCAAAAATAACCGTGACTCACCCAGTTTGGTTCCTGCTTTGTGCACGCCACTAACGATGCCCTCCACCAAATTCTCTGGAGTGGTTAAGGTTTTACCAAAGCGGTAATCACCGGTGCGCTCGTCAAAACTCACCACATCGGTGAAAGTGCCCCCCACATCAGAGGCGATTCGAAGACTTAGTGCTGATTTCATAGGATGTCTGGAAAAGTTGATGCTCATTTTGAAGTGCAATTCATTGACTTAAAAGACCTAATCAGGTACTTTACTTGTGCATATAATGCAATAATCAAGGAAATGCCATGATTTATCCCTTAACCAACGACAGCGCTGTTGATTTGGGCATGCTCAGATTGTTCATCGAAATTGAACATGCAAGCAATATCTCAAAAGCCGCTCGCATTTTGAATCTCTCACCCTCCATGGCAACAAGAAAAATTGCCACTTTAGAAGGCGTGATGAAGGTTAAGTTGTTTGAGCGCACCACCCGCAAAGTCACCCTCACTCCAGCAGGTCAAATTGCACTCAATTGGGCGCAACACACATTACAGCAATTTGATGACATCAGCGACGATTTAACTTCGCTCATGTCGCGGCCTTCTGGCCAGATCAAGTTGATCATCAATCACTACGCTGGTAATCATTACCTACCGGTCTTGTTAAATCGCTTTTGTTCTGAATATCCTGATATTCGACTTTCAATCACCAGCACTGAAAATATTGCTAGCCTGTTAGAGGACAGTTATGACTTGGCATTGGTGTCTGGCCGAATTCCCGATAAAAGAGTTGTCGCCGTGCGTTTGAAAGAGTTCAAAAGAATTTTGTGCGCATCCCCTGCTTACATCGCCATGCATGGGCGTCCCAAGAAACCAGAGAATTTGATTGATCACGATTGCCTTGTTCACACCGGTCAAGAGCAATTCAATTGGTTTTTTCGCAAAGGTCAACAAATTATGGGGCAACCCGTAAAGGGACTGATTGAAGCCGACAACAATCTCATGTTGCGTCAATTCGCCTTGGCAGGACTGGGTATCGCCCGCATTGGTGAAAATATCTTAGAAGATGACATCAAATCTGGTCGATTGATTCAATTGCTACCTGAATACACATGCGTTTATCCAACTGGGGACCTGCCAGGACTGTGGATGGTTTATCCGCAGCGTAGAGTACCCTTTAAAACCAGAACTTTGATTGAATTTTTAAATAAAAATCTGAGTCAATGACCAGTAACGACCTACCGCCACAGACTTTCGACTAGACCCCACTAATGCGACAGAACCAGTTTGTTTGTTCTACCTAAAACGGTTGAGTCACGCTGGTGGATGACTTATGGTGTGTCTTTTGCAGAGATTCCCTAGACATATCTCGCACAGAGCCGTAAAAATTTGTTGATCAACCGCTAGTCAACCTTCAGTCCAATATCATTGATGAGGGTGCGCATGCGCTCCATTTGCCCGCGCAACAATGTTTCAAACTCTTGGGGCGAACTGCTCAGTGGCACAAATCCTTGATTTGATAAACGTAGCTGCACAGAAGTGGTTGTCATTGCCTGCACGATCGCAGCATTGATCTGTGCCACGATGTCTCGTGGTGTTTTCCCCGCCACCATAATGCCGCCTCCACTAGTCGCATCAAAGCCTGAATAACCTGACTCGGAAATCGTTGGTATTTCGGGCAACTGCGACCATCGCTTAGCGGAAGTCACGGCTAGCGGGCGAACACGCCCACTACGTAATTGACCAAGTGCTGAAACGTCGAGTACGCTGAATTGGACTTGGTTACCCATCAGCGAGTTCAACGCTTCCGCCGTGCCGCGATAAGGCACATGTGTCGCTTTGATGCCAACACGCCGCAGAAACATTTCAGTAGTGAGATGCGGGCCTGCCCCATTACCTGTCGACGAATATGACAGCCCCTGCGGCAGTGACTTCGCCAGCGTAATCAACTCTGCTATGTTGGCAGCGTTTGTGTTTGAACCAACTGCTAGGATAAATGGCGCATCGGAAACCATAGATACCGGCGCCAAGTCGATAGCTGGGTCATAAGGGAGTTTGTTGTAGAGGCTAGCAGATGTTGCATATGACAACAAATAAGCTAGGTAAAGTGTGTGCCCATCCGGCGCCGACTTCGCAACAAACGCCGACGCCACTGTGGTTCCTGCCCCTGGTTTGTTTTCGATAATCACCGGTTGTTGCCAAATTTCTGCAAGTCTTTCCCCTAGCGCGCGCGCAGACGCATCCGCCGAACCGCCTGGGGGAAACGGGACAACGATCTTGACGACCCGAGAAGGAAAGCTCTGCGCATGCGCGGCGTTTGCGGTCAAAATCGCCAAGCTCGCAATAATTGCGGCAATAAATTGATATGTCTTATTCATGTTTTGTTTCCTTTAGCCCAAGCCTAGTCTGAACAATTGCACTACCTTGTTCTGCAGCCAACTTATATAAGCGTACAGCCTCTTCATAATCTTGGGTTTCACCTTGTCCGCTTTCGTACATAACTCCAAGTTTTTGTTGTGCGCCAACATTTCCTTGTGCTACAGCCAACTTGTACCAACTTACAGCTTCTACGTAATCTATTTTTACGCCTTATCCTTCATTATGAAAATTGCCTACTGGCATTCCCCCGATTCCCCAGTAAATTCGGGCGGCATCGGCCTTGGAAAACCTCTCGACCGGCAGGCCGCGAATCAGCGCGAAGCCGCAGCCGTCCTCCAGCATGCGCAACACTCTCGCCATATTCTTCGCACACGCGGCACCTTGAAGTCACGGCAACAAGTAAACCACAGCATACTTAAATTTGTAAGAGTAAATGCCCTTTGATTCGGCCTGCTTTAATGAGATTCAAGCCGCGATTATTACCTACCCCCTTCCTGCCGTACCAAAGTGATGGAACAAAGTCCGCTAATTTCGGAGAATAGCGGCTATGAAACAATCCAGATTTACCGATGAGCAAATCATCGGCTTCCTCAATCAGGCTGACGCGGGAACGTTCGTCAAAGAACTTCTGGGTCTGAAGACTGCAACGATGATGCAGGTATTAACCTGCGCATTTCAGCGATCGTGGACGCCTGTTTTAGGCTGATCGTAGACAGTATTTCAGATCCACTCAGTCCTCCCGCTGCACGGCGGCGAGGCCCTCGAGCGCAAGGCCGTATCCCAAGAGCTCGTGCATCCGCTTCTTCAGGTCCTGCGTGAGCATCACCCGCGCATAGCGGCGAAGCAGGTTGGGCCGCTGCCGCAGCTGATGCGCCAGTTCCCAGGCACGCGGCAGCAGTTCCGCACCAGGGTGTACTTCGCTCACGAGTCCCTGCTGAAAACATTCCTGCGCGTTCAGCACCTGCCCCGTGAGCAGGAAATAGCGTCCGCGGTTGGGCCCCATCAGCAGGGGAAAGACTACATGCACGCCATCACCCGGGACCAGGCCACCGTTGAAGTGGGCCGAGTCCTGCACGGTGGCGGTGTCGGATGCGATAACGATGTCGCACAGCAGCGGGATCTCGGAATGCCGAACTGCCGGACCGTTGATGGCAGCGATCATCGGCACCTCGATGTTGAGCAGGTTCATCAGCAGGTGCTTGCCCTCCCAATACCACAGCTCGTCCCATTCCTTTGAGGTCACCGGCTTACGCGGATTGTGATGGCCGCCCGCGCCGGAGGGCTGCACGGCGGGGCCGGCATATTCGTCACCCGTGCCGGTAATGATGATGATCTCGTTGCCGCGATCGCGACCGACGGCGAGAAAGGCCTGCTCTAACTCTTCGTGCGCCTTCTTGCTCCAGCGCAGAGACCCTCCGTTGGTGTGAAAGGTCATTTCGAGGATGCCATCGATTCGGCGCATGCGCACGGAGTCGAACTTGTTTTCGTATTCTTCTAAATTGGACATGGTCGGGTATTGGTGGATGGAAGAAGCAGGGCGTCGCGTTCACTCAGCTTTCACGCCGGCGGCCTTGATGATGCGCGCCCAGTGTTCGTAGTCCTTGCGCAGAAAATCGGTGTATTCAGCTGGCGTGCTGCCAACGATTTCGGCGCCCATGCCCTTGAGCTTCTCTCGCACGTCAGGTTTGCTTAGTGCCTGGCGGACTTCACGCGAGAGCCGCTCCACGACATCGCGCGGCGTCTGAGCCGGGGCGAGCATACCAACCCACGGTGCCGTCGCCTTCAAGCCGCCCATTCCGTCCTGTTGGAAAGTCGGAACGCCGGGGAACGCAGGATCCGGGGCGTCCGTACCCACTGCAAGTACTTTCAGCCGCTTGGCGGCCACGTGCTGTGCCACGCCAACCGACGGATAGAACATGAAATCCAGCCGGCCGGCCATCACTTCCGCCATCGCAGGTCCGTTGCCTCGGTACGGCACGTTCAGCATCTCGGTGCCGGTGAGCACCTGCAGGGTCGCTGCCGCGAGGTGCGGAGCGCTACCGTTGCCCGATGAGCCGAAGGTCACGGCCCCCGGTCTTGCCTTCGCGGCCTTGACTACATCTGCCATTGACATCAGCGGACTGTTCCCCGCGGTGATCACCACCAGCGGCAGTGAAGCAACGTTCGAGATCGGCGCGAAGGTCTTGAACGGGTCTGCAGTTCTAGTGGGGGTGAGGATCGGGTTGATCATCAGTTGAACCGACGAAAACAGCAGTGTGTGACCGTCCGCGGGAGCCGCAGCAACGGCATCGGTTGCCACGGAGGCGGTGCCGCCAGGCCTGTTGTCTACCGTAAATGGCTGGCCCATCGTTGCGCTGAGTTCTTGGGCAATGACACGTGCGATGAGATCCGTCGGGCCACCCGCTGCGAAGCCGACGATGATCTTCACCGGCTTGTCGGGGTAGGCGATTGCCTCGACGGGGTGGATTAGGCCGAACATCAGGGCGGCTGTGCCAACTATCGAACCCCAGCGGTTGCTTTGATTTACGTGCATAGAATTCTCTTTCAGGCGGTTGTAAAAAGTCGGCTTCCGATGACCTGGCAGCGCTTGAGAAGCCGAGGTTCCTCGGCGGTATAGTCCGCGACAGCATTGTGGATGGTGCCAATGTTGTCCCACATCAGAACGTCGCCCACGCTCCATGGGTGCCTGTACTTGAACTTAGGCTGCGTCTGGTGTGCAAAAAGATAGGCAAGCATCTTGTCGCTCTCGCCCTGACTAATTTCGTTGATGCGTACCGAGTAGCCGGGGTTGGCGTACAGCACCTTGCAGCCGCTTATAGGGTGCTCAAGGAAGATAGGGTGCGAGGCGGGCGGGCGCGCCGCGCGCTGCTCGGGGGTGAGCTCTGACCTGGGACTTCCTTTTTCGAGTCGCATCATGTCCCAGAACTTCGCGAAGTCATGCCGCAGGGTCATGCCTTGCAGCCTTGTCTTAATGTCCTGAGGCAGGTCATCGTAAGCAGCGGCCATGTTGCAGAATTCGGTGCAGCCCAGGGGCTTACCGTCCCGATGGGGAATCTTCAGTCCGTAAAGGATGGTGGCGTAGCCGACCACCTCGCGGTAGGAGAGGTCAGTGTGCCAGCCCTGTCCCGCATCAACCATACCCACAGGTCGGCCGTTGTCCACCATGTTCGACAGGATCATCATCTCCGGTATGCCCGGCTCATGGAACTTGTTGGCGACATTTATTTCCAGCTCACCGAACTGGTTGCTGAAACGCCGAAATTGCTGTGGCGTCAACTGCTGACCCGGAAAACTCAGCACTCCGTATTTCGCCAGCGCGTGTTCGATGGCCGAGATGTCGGCGCTTCCGAGCGGCTTCGCCAAGTCGGTTTCGGTGACTGTGGCGTGCAGGGCCGCCGCGGTTGGTGTGAACTTCATGTGGTTGTCTCCAGGTTGCTGCTGTCTGCTACTTGAGGTCTACTTTTACGGGCGGCTACCACGCCGCCACAAGCAATTCCTCGATCTCTGACGCGCCGTTCACCGTGCGCGGGTTGTTCGCCATGCCACGTTCGCGCATCACCTGATGGGATGCCGAAGCGAGGATGTCGCGCGAGACACCCAGATCGCGCAGCCGCGTTGCAATGCCAATGCGCGCCTGCAGCTTGCGTAGCATCAAAACCACTTCGCCGTGCCGGGCCTCTAGGGGCGCCAAGCTTTCGCCTGCAGCGTCGCGGTTGAAGCCGATGGCATGCGGAAGAACCACTGCGTTCAATCCTCCGTGGGATGCCCCGGTACGTGCTCCGAGCACGTGACAGATGGCGTGGTGCAGGCAGCTGCCTGCGCTTGCGAGTGCAGCACCGCCCAGGTGGCCGGCGACGAGCAGCTTCTGCCGCGCGGTCAGCGCACGCGGCGCATGGGCGACTTCCGGGAGCGCCTCCAGGAAGTGCTGTACGCCGGACAGCGCCGCGGCGGCCGCCAGCGGTGAGGTGTTTTTTGAGTAGAGCGCTTCGATGCAGTGGGCTAGACCGTTCATGCCCGAGGCCAGCAAAACCTGCGCATCCACATCCATGCCAGCGGCTGCATCGAGTAGCACAACCCGGCTGGCCACCTTGGCATCCCAGAACAGCAGCTTGTGCCCCTCGCCATCCCGCACGCCAAAAGCCGCCGTCATTTCCGAGCCGGAAGGCGTCGTGGGGATGGCCACGATGGGAAGCTTGGGTCTGAGCAGCGCCGGCGTGAAAAAGGTGCCTTCCTGCGTTTGACGGGACGCGTGTTCGGCAAGCGGCTCACCCTCGGCGAGACAGACCGCGACAGCCTTGGCGGTATCCACGACGCTGCCTCCCCCGATCGCCACGATGCAGTCGGCCCCATGCTCGCGGGCCTGCACGACGAGGCGAGAGACAAGCTCCATGCTCGAGTGGCTCGGCACGCCGCTCGCATGTGCGATTCCCGGGCCGGCTAGTCCGCTAATGGCCGCGCTCAGAAGTGGCGTCCGTGAGAGCTCGCGCCCTGTGATGATAAGCGGACGTTCGCACGCGAGTGCACGTACCTGCGCAAGAAAATTTTCGGCCGCTCCAGCGTGGGCTACCACGCGCGTTTGGAAGCTATTGTGGACGAAGGAACCGATCATGAGCATATTGACTAAGTATAGGTAAAACCCCGGTACCCGGTGAAGCCATTCTTGGTGAAAATAGTTGTCTCCAATTCGGAAACAATGGGTAATTCCCGTATCGACGAAAGTAGCATCCTTGGACCGACTACGTTGTTATCAGGTATTCGCAGAGGTGGCGTATGGCGGCAGCTTTACCGGCGCTGCGCAGCGACTGGGGCTGTCGCGTGCATCTGCCAGCAAGCATGTCTCGCAGCTCGAGCAGCTCATGGGCGCACGGCTGTTCGCACGCACGACCAAACAGGTCAGCATGACCCCTGCCGGCAATGCGCTGCTCAGAGAGGGCGAGGGCCTGCTGCTGCAGTACGGCAGGATGGAAGAGGCAGTGCGCGCATCGGTAAGCTCGGATCGCGGCCAGCTCCACATCGGCACGCCGCCCTCGTTTGCCGAGCTTCAGCTCATGCCGCTAGTCTCAGGCTTTTTGCGGGCGCACCCGGATGTAGAGGTCAAGCTCCACCTTGATTACAACAAGGAAGACATGGTGGCCCAGGGACTAGACCTCGCGCTTCGGGTGACCTCAACGCTCAAGCCGTCATCATTAATTGCGCAGCGGCTCACCTCGGTGCCGCAGGCGCTGGTCGCCTCGCCCGACTATCTGGCTGAGCGGGGCGAGCCTGCGAGCGTGGCTGACCTGGCCAACCACAGCTGCCTCGTCCATCTGCTCAAGGCACCCAATAGCGTCTGGTCATTCAACGGGCCCGGCGGGCGCGAGTCCAGCAAGGTGCGCGGCAGGATCTCCGCAAATTTCGGCGAGGTGTTGCAACAGGCCGCGTTGATGCACCAGGGCATCTCGATGCACCCGCTGTACATGGTGGAGGCTGACCTGCGCAGTGGCCGGCTTCGTATGGTGCTGCCTGATCACGACCCTGGCAGGCTGGATGTTTATGTGCTCTATCCGAGCCGCAAAAATCTTCCTTCCCGCGTGCGTCGCTTCATCGAGTACATGAAGGACGCGATATAAGAAGCGGCAAGTGCGCCCATAAAAGCATGTGTGAGGAAAACTTCTGTAGAGGTGGATCCCTAAACCGGCGAAATCCGCAACGGGAAACGCCCGGGTCTTGAGGAGACTTTTGCGAAGGCCTTGCGGCCCGAAGTCCGGAAGGTATGCCTGACAACTCCATATAAATTACAGGGACCCATCAGGTTGTTTCCATTGTACGCAGCAAAGGCAGGAGCTTGGGTGTGAAAAGCTTTGTGCTGATTGATTTTTGCCACTTGCTTTCAGCCGGTGTGAACTACAAAAGGCCAAAAGCTCGCACTTAGACTATGAGCGCAAATTATTTCTTATAAAAGAACTCCGCTGCTATCAGAACCGTTATTCCGACACCTAACTTGATGATTTAAAAAGTCTATGAATTAAAAACCGTGTCACAACTCGTGTAATCGGCTTGCATTTCGTGGGCTTTTCTTTTTGTTTAACTACCCAAGTAGGCTGCTATTAAATCCTTGGGAATTTGAGCGCGTGCATTTAAGCTGATCGATTCAACACACTTATGAAAAGCCTGCATATCCAATGCATCTTTGGTTAAAACTTTCACGCCTATGTCTTGCATACGCACGAGCGTGATGGCATCTTGCTCCGCAGCTAATTGACGTTGAAGTGCAGTAGAAATATTGACGGCATGCGCGACTAGTTGGCGCTCTTCTTGATCCAATGTGTCGTACCAAGCTATCGGACACACCAGCAAAAGTACGCCATAGAAATGGTGTGTCAGACTGACATAGGGGTGGTGTTTCCAAAGCTCAAACCCCATGAAGTTAGTTAAAGGATTTTCTTGGGCTTGCACAACATCTTGCTGTATCCACGCCACTAAATCTTTGACGTCACATGTGAGGGCTTGAAAGCCGATAGCATCTAATGTGGCTAGGTAGAGCGCGCTGTCGAGTGTGCGAATTTTCAAGCCGACTGCATTTTTTGGGTGTTTGATAGGACGCACTGAATTAGACAAATGTCTAAATCCGTTATCCCAAAAACCTAATACATGAAACCCTGTTTTTTCGCCAACCGCCTTAGTGAGTATTTCGCCAGCAGTGTGATCTAACGCCGAGAGAGCGGTCTTGCGGTTATCTACAGTGAAGGGCAACTCAAGCACCTCAAGTTCAGAAACTCTTGCTGACAAATAGCCTGAGGCCATGTAGCCGATATGACGCGATCCGTTCTCTATAGTCGCGAATAAATCTGTTGCTTTTTCCTGATGGTCTGTGACGTTGGGCAGCCATTCGATGTCTGACTTCCATCCGTCACTCTTGAGTGTCTCAACGAGACAAGCTAAGCCCTGACTCAGAATAGAAGAGGGTCCTTGATATCCTGCTATGCGAAGCATGAAATCGCTTTAACCTTGGATATTGGCGTCTTGGATGATTTTCTTCCAACGCTGAAAATCAGACTCGACGATACGCTCTAACTGTTTGGCAGTTCTGGGCCACGGCTCAAGTCCTGAGCGAATCAGTTGCACTTGAAAGTCTCGGTCTTCACTGATAGATTGAGCTTCATACTTCAGTAGCTCAACCACATCAGATGGAACATCTTTGTGAAAGAACAAAGCAATCCAAGACGAATAGTCGTAATTAGCCACGCCTTGCTCTTGCAAAGTAGGTATGTCTCTAAATTGCGCATGCCGCTCAGTTCCGCAATAGCCGATTAAGCGCACTTTTCCGTCTGACAAAAACGGTTGCGCCAATGAAAGTGCCATCGACATCACCTGAACTTCACCCGAGGCTACTGCCAGTGCGGCTTGGCTTGCGCCTCTATAAGGTATGTGTGTGAGTTGGGTGTTGGTGAAAGCTTTGAACATCTCTGTAGCCATGTGCTGTGGGCTACCCACGCCGCCCGATGAGTAGTTAACAGGTGCCTCTGTATTTTTTGCTTGCTTGATGAGGTCTTGCACATTTTTAATTTTTGAGCTGCCAGGTACAGCAAAAAAAGTTGGGATGTTGGCGACGCCTGCAACAGGCACAAAATCTTTGCGCGTGTCCACTTTCATATTTTTGGCTTGCAAGTGGGGCAAGATCGTCATGATGCTGTTGTTGAGTGCAGCCACAACCAGTCCATCAGTTCTGGCTTTACTCAAACGATCGAGTCCTACGAGCCCAGCAGCAGCTGCGATATTTTCAACAGCAAAGCCTTGGCCGAGTTTTTGTGTCAAACGCTCAGCCATGTGTCGAATAGCCACATCGGACGCGCTGCCCGCTTGCAAGGGCATGATGATGGTAGATGGACTACTTGGATATTTTTGCGCCCAAGAATAGGCGCTTACCAAAGGTAAAGTTACGAGGGGAAGAAAGTTGCG
>Ga0209768_10000963_pt1 | contig 18741 bp, 10 predicted proteins | sample LauGreSBDMM110SD_3_FD_187564 | JGI IMG/M metagenome (GOLD analysis project Ga0209768, IMG submission 187564) | Freshwater lake microbial communities from Lake Michigan, USA - Sp13.BD.MM110.SD (SPAdes) (version 2) | ecosystem: Environmental > Aquatic > Freshwater > Lake | place: Lake Michigan... | reverse complement strand
TGAGTTAAAACACTCGCATCGTCAAGAGGTAGTGAGCCTGGCATTATGAGCGGACCAGCATCCTGTAACTCCCACAAGGTATGCACAACCGCGCTCATGAGCTGTAAAACTCCACGAGTTCGTTGGAATCGATCCAGTGTTGACCAATCTTCATAAAGTCGATCAAAAAACTCTGGGTGAATTGGATATGCCGCACGGATTCTTGCTTCATAAGAAATATCAGAACAATCTCGCGGAAATTCACCAACATGCTGCGAGTAGAAGTTAACGAATTGCCTTGCTACGGCAGATATGTCAGCTAGCGCTGCGGCATCTGGCTCAACAAAAAGTCGACGTCTTACAATTTCAAAAGACTCCTGTGCGCTAGCCGGTCTCCACTGATCCGCAACTCGGCGAACCACATTTTGCAATCTTTGGAGTGCCTCTTGGCCGTTTGGGCCACCAACTTCTAGTGCACTTCCACCAGATTGACCATCTTTGTCGGGGTCATGTGACGCCGGTATGGAAATTACTAGCATTGCGCCTGGTACCGTTTTAACAACTTCGGTCAGCGATTGCGCAAAAGTAAACTGCGTATCAAAAGTTCCACCAGGAAGATCTTCTCTCTCCCAAAGCTGACGAGCGTAGGCAACCCATTCATCAATCAGAATCAAGCATGGTGAATAGGAAGTAATTAATTTTCTTAGGCCTTCACCTGGATTTGTACGACTTGCATCAGCCTCTGCTACAAAGTCAAATGCTTTCTTGCCACCTAACTGCCATGCCAGTTCACCCCAAATTGTGTTCACTTTCGTCCCATCAGGTTTGACCAATGGCGCCCCTGGGGACAAGTGAATTCCAACGAGTGCAACACGATTCACGGTCTTTGGTAGGGAACGATTTGCTACAAGATCTTGTACTTCTTGAGTAAGCGAGGAGGTGGGTGCTCCTCCAAATAAATGCCATAACGCGAGCATTGAGTGGGTCTTACCGCCGCCGAAGTTCGTCTGAAGATTAATGATTGGAGAGGCATTTTCATCACCAGATATTCTTCGGATACCTCTATCTAAAAGCTCCCTTAATCCCTCAGTTAGATACGTGCGCCTAAAAAATTCTATTGGTTCGACGTATTCACTTGATCCCTCATTTTGGGAAACCATATACAGATCAGCGGCAAACTCACTCGCAGAATAGTTTCCAGTCGCAACATCCTCATGAGGGCGTAAAACTTCACGCCAAGACTTTAATCCGGTGCCTGCAACGCTCACACCAGTGCTGGGATTGAGAATAGCTTTCTTAGTTTCAGATTCAAAAACTAAACGTTGATGATCTTGGCGCATCTGCCTAACTTGTTCCGCCTCGATCGGAGAACCAGTTGCAGTAAGTAATCTCTCCATTGTGTCGAGGATTCGATAAGTATCATCGTTGTCAAACTTTTTGCTATGTGCCCAACTATTTCGAACTTCGCGTAGCTCTGATGCTAATGACTGTTGTGCACGACTGAGAACTTTTCCAAAAATTCTCCATTCTTCGGTTATAACTTTCAGTTGAACCGCCGGATCTTCCTTCTCATAAATTTTCTTAGCGCCAATTTTAACTTCATCACGTTTCTCTAGGATTTGAACCCAATCATCGCCCATACCTGATGTTGCCGAGCTCATTTGACGATCAACAAAATCCAACAACCCAGCTGAAAGAACGTCAAAACCTTTACTCACTCTGTCTCGGTTACTGATTGCCATCATAGACTCCGGTTTCTGATGTTATTCATTAGGTGGTGTTATTAAATCAAATTCTTCTTGCAATACAGTGTCTTTAATTTCCTTCACTACAATTGAACTTAGTTCTGACCATGACGTTCCTAACCCGTTAAATAAAATTGCAGCATCGGCCCATTTCTTCTTGTCTGAAATTGAAAATAGTAAGTAAGACAACTCACGCACTGAGTCCATATCTACCCGCTTACTTGCAGCTACTGAAAGTTGAGCTGCTGCATCTGCGCCTTTAGACTGTAATGTTTCTGCCAATCGCACTGTGACTTCCCAAACGCTTATGGATTTATCTAATTCTGGATCCCAAGTACCTGGCATATCTCTAGGATGCGTCAAACAGGCTTTTCCTGCTGTTGCTTTAAAGATTCCTCCTCGCTCCAAACTGGCAACGGATGTGTTGAGTGCACGTGCGAGAACATCAGATTCGCCAGCCAAACCCGTATTCCAGCCAAATTGGGAAAACCATTTTATGCAGAATCGAGTTTCTGAGTCGAAATCACCTTCCTGCTCTCCAAGAATTTCGTCTAAGACTTGATTGATAAGGACTAATGCAGTTCTTACAGTTAAATTCGTTCCATCCGCCTCCGTAACTTGTGTGAATCTGGAAAAAATGGCCATTCCCGGTCCAATTGTTGCTTGGGCTAAATCAACAGGAGCAATACTCCCTTGTTGAAGTTCCCTAAGAGCAGTGGGGAGCTCATTCTTAAGTGTCTGCAGAAATGTTCTTCTTGATGCGGCCCCTGCAGTCGTCGCGCGCGGTCTTAGAGCTAAAACTATTGAGGATGCGAGTGCATTGGACTCTCTATTTCGCATCCTTGAAGCCATTTCAGTTCGTACGGGCCAGGTTGCCTGTATTGCATATCCAGCATTTAAAAGACCCGAAAGCATCGTCTCCCATCCAGTTGAAGACAGACCGTCTGCACTTTTTTCTGTTTGCCTAAAGGCGTAGTAAACAACGATTGGATAATCGCTGTTGGATTCTATGCGAATCTTTTTGAATACTTCGAAAAAGCCCATCTCAAATAATTCTTCTGCTTTATCCTTGCTGCCCCAACGAACATGATCTGCGACTAATTCATCAGTTTTGGGGGTTAGAACCGTACTAAAAACTTTAGGATAAATATCTCGCAAAGACCTTCTCAGCCAAATATAAAAAAAGTCCGCCAAGTCCGAATATGGGACATTGTCATAATACGGTGGGTCAGTGCATACCGCAACATTCTTATAGTCAGCGAACCGCGCATCCATTTGCGATACCTGGCCAGGAAATCCTGACGTGGAAGTTTGGGATAATGCGTAACTCAAGTCGCGTGACTGATTACGCAATAAAACTTCCCATGAGCCTGAACTTGAACTGAAAGGGTTTCCCTCTGCAAAATTCCAAGACATCGGAATTGCTTGCCGGGCAAAAAGATTACGCGGACATTCGGCTACTGGCTCCCAAGGGCACAATGCATTTCCCAGATCTGCCAACTTATCAATAATAAATGCTAGGTAAACGCAGACGCTTTCTGCATAAGCTTTTGCACCTATACCTGAATCATTCAAACCAACACCATCATTTGAAAAGCCAGAAGCTATTGCATCCTTTTCTATTTTCTTCTTTGCTTCTTGAATTAGATCACTGAATGTGGATAATGCTAGAAGCTGACGCTTCGTGAACAAATCTAAATGTTTTGTCAGACCATAACGAGGTGTTCCCATGTATTGCGGATGCAGTGCTATCTCAGTTTCAGGAAGGTCCGGAGGAAGAATTATCTCGTCTTCATTCCAGGTTAGCTCGTCAAGTGATAGGTAATGACGTTGACCTTTTCCTTGGGCAGCAACAGCCATGAGCTGTTTCCCAATTTTTCCCTCAACACCTTGTTCTCTTATATAAACTAAAGAGGCCGAGGTGCCACAGCTGACACACTTCGCACCATTTCGTGAAATTGTTCCATCCGTTTCGCTTTCTGGTGAACCTTTTAGCCCGGTCTCAATAGTAAATTTAATTGAATTTTTTTCACTAATCGAAACCGTAATTGGCTTAATATATTTCTCACGTCCTTTTTTCTTAGATAACCACCATGACCGAACAAGTGGCATCTGTATCTCGCAAGCTGGATTTGGACATTTCACTGTGCGAGCCCATATCCAGGCGATTACCAAAGCCATTGTCCCGTCCGGAATTTGAACTTTTGGATAAAAATGGCCTATTCGATTTTCCGCCTCTTGTCGCATCCAAGTTCCATACTGTTTTAAATCTTCAGCTAACCCGAGCAAGCCACTCCATGAGTGCTTTTCATTTTTCGAACCTGGAAATACTGGGGCGAATCCAGACCATTTTGGTGGAATCTCAATAAGTGCCCTATTAATCGTGACTGGAATTGGATTTAGGTCCGACGCTCGCGATTGAAGTCCCAAGCGCTGCGCCTCAAGCGGTATCGCACCACCGCCGGCGAAAGGATCCAGCAGTTGGGGAGGATTGCCATCTGTTGATTTTAGTATCTCTTTATACGCGCTCTTTAACAGCTTGTCATTAGAAATATTCTCCCACATCACTAATTCTTCAATCATTTGAAAAAGGCGTTTTCGTTCATCTGCTTGCTTCTCGACGGTTGGAAATTCTTCTGGTCGAGATGACGGATCATCGACTAGTTGAGCAAAGATCATTGCCCTTGCTGAAGCAAGGGGGCGGCGCGCCCACCACAGATGCAAAGTCGTTGGATGTCCGTGCCTAATTGTTTTCTCTCTCGCCGACTCCCTGTTTATTGCCTCAAGCGGCAAAGCAACCTCTATTAATTTCCTCTTATACGTTGTCACAGGGGCTGTACTCCTTCTTTCCATCTAGACTTCCAATCTACAGTGAACCGCGTGATACTAAAGTCTTCTGTGCCCACTAAATCAAAAGGTCTTAATACGTATCGTATTTCGTCATCGCCAGGTCCATTTTGGCTAACGCGCACTAAGGCGAGCCTGTAATTATCTTCAAGATTCTTCGCTGTTAGTACTTCACGGCGCGTAATTTGGAAATCACTAGCACCTTCAATTCTTCCCTTTACTTCAATCTTTATAACTGTTCCATTGGGCGCAACTGATCTAATATCAAAACCTGGATTGTTGTGTGGCATCTCTTCTGGGTTTCTTCCAAGTGAACGTTCTGCCGCCATAGCAGCTGAAACCGCACGGCGGTCTACTTCTGCCGTTTCTTTTGCGTAGCTTGATACGGGACCTGTTCTCTCACCATTTAGACGATCCACAAATCCTTGTGGGAGCACCATCGCAATTCCTGCGAGGGTAGGTGGATGCGTCACAATCTTTGAGTCAGAATCCAATTCACCTAATCGAATTTCTAGGCGTCTTTCTAGATCACGTGCCCGTCGCAGAGCCGTTTCGGGTTTGATTTTCAGGGCCTTTCCAGCAGCTTCTTGATCGATCAATTCCGCATGGCGTGTATCCCAATAGTTAATTTCGCTGATTAAACGTTTACGAACTTGTTCTCTAGATCTCTGTGTTGCAGGAATCACTTGTGAGGTAATTTCTGCTTGGTGCTCAGGTAGAGAATTTTCGACGGCCCAATTCACGGCCATCGTCTCCATATTCTTTAAATCCCAAGATGTGGATTGTGATGAACGAGCTTTTTTATAAACGTCGTCCGAAGCTGGCTCGTAATCAAGGTATGGAGCTTGACCAACACCAAAAACTTCACCAGCAGAAGTAAGTTCCACGAAATCAAACCGTTTAGAAATTGTCCTTGCTGGTGTGTTCCCATCACTAATACTTTGAGTCATTGCAACAAGAAGTCTCGGAGTTTCACCTTGATCCTCGGTATCTATCAAAACAGCGCCATGCTTAAGGGTTGATGAATTCTGTTCAATCATAAGATCAACAACGGCATCCAGTAGTGGATGTCCTGGCGCAACTAAATCAGCTTTAGCCTCACCAGCCACGTTTACAAACTTTCTTTCAAAAGTTATGCGCTCGTACTTGCTTAAAACTGGAGCGCCAGTTCCTATTTGTCTGTCTCTATCTCGCACTGCGCTTGGAACATGCGTGATTTCCCATTTACCTGCCTCGCGGGCTGCAGCGCGACCACCCAGTCTGTTGAACGCGCTTAAAAAGAAAGACTGAATGTAATGAGGTTGAAGTCGTCTTGCTTGTAAATCTTCAATACGTCGTTTGATCTCTTCTATATCGCTCAGTGCCAGGATCTTTGTATGCAATGCTCGTTCTGCAATCAATACATCAAGTCCTTCGCCAACTCTTGAATCAATGACTTCATTTAGTCGTTCTCTAGTTGAGGGCTTGTCACCATACCTAATTGCTTCTATAAGAAGTTTTCTAAGTGGTTCTTCTGCAAAGGCTTCACCAAGTACATCAAAAACCTTGCCTTTATATGCAATTCTTTGCTCTTCAATTTTCTGCAATAAACGTTGGAATACTTCACCTTCGCGAGTATTAGCGGCAACAAGATTCCAGAGATGGCAAACTTCTTTTTGACCAATACGGTGGATACGACCGAATCTCTGTTCAATTCTGTTTGGGTTCCATGGAAGGTCGTAATTAACCATTAAGTGCGCGCGCTGCAAGTTGAGACCTTCACCAGCTGCGTCTGTTGCTACAAGTACACGCACATCTTTATCTTGAGTAAAAAGATTTTGAACTTTTCTTCGATCCTCGCGGCCAACTCCACCATGAATTGCGACTACAGCTTCATCTCGACCAATAAGAGTTCTAATCTGTTCAATTAAGTAAACCATTGTGTCTTTGTGCTCTGTGAAGATAATAATCTTTCTTAGGTTACCGCTCTCATCTTTAGTTAGAGCATTGTCACTAAGAATCGTTCGCAGTTCCGTCCATTTCTTATCAGTTCCAGAAAAGCGCACACGTCTGGCCAGCTCGGCAAGACTTTCAAGGATCTTGATTTCATTTTCAAGCTCTGCAACAGTCTGGGCGGCGGTAGCTGCGTCAACCACGTTCTCTTCGATATCCTCAATTTCAGATTCTGGAATGTCGTCAATATCGTCTAAATCATCATCGGATAAGTCTCGCTCTAGCAGCGAGCGCAGATGTTTCTCAAGTGAAGAATCACGCACGGATGCATTAGCAATCTGAGTCATTTCAATTCGACGGGCTTCTAACCTGTCACGACGTCTTTGAAGGCTCTTCCAAATTGCTTCTGGGCTTGAAGCTAACCGTCTTTGGAGAACTGTTAGTGCAAAACCAACTGTATTTCCTCGTCTGCCATCACCCTCAGCTTTTAATCTGTCAGCACGATTCATCTCATCGCGCACATACTCTGAAACTGCTTCATACAATTCTTGTTCTTCATCTGAAAGTGCATAAGGCACTGTGTAGGCGCGTCTTTCAGGGAAAAGCGGGGTTCCTTCCATGGTTAGAAGTTCTTCTTTAACCATGCGGCGCATCATGTCGTCTATATCTATGCTGTGAACACCATCTCGGTATTTACCTTCAAAGCGATCTCCATCGAGGAGCGCAAGAAATAGCTGGAAGTTTTCTTGGTTTCCAGCATGGGGTGTTGCAGTCATTAGAAGCAGATGGCGACAGATTTTTCCAAGCATTAGGCCAAGTTGATAGCGCTTGGTTGTCTTTAACTCTTGGCCAAAGTAGTGAGCAGACATTCGGTGAGCTTCATCGACAACAATCAAATCCCAGTCGCTGCGTTCCAAACGAGCTTGTAACTCTTCATCGCGAGAGAGCATGTCCATGCGAGCAATCATGAGTGGATGGTCCGTGAATACATCACCATGGATATCTGCATCAATCATGGAACGAGTAAGGATTTCAAATTTAAGGCCGAATTTTTCAAAGAGTTCGTCTTGCCATTGTTCGGCTAGGCCACCGGGTGAAACGATCATGCATCGAGCAAGATCGCCTCGAAGAATAAGTTCCTTGATGTAGAGGCCCGCCATAATTGTTTTTCCAGCACCTGGATCATCTGCGAGCAAGAAGCGCAAGGGTGTTCTAGGGAGAAGCTCTCCGTAGACTGCCGTAATCTGGTGAGGAAGAGCATCGAGATCTGAAGTTGTAATTGCCAGCATTGGATCGAATAGAGCGGCATAGTGAATACGTAAAGCTTCTGCACCAATTCGCCAAGATTCGGGATCTCCATCAAATGCAGGGCCTGTGCCTGCAGATGTGACTCTAAGTGATGGCTCTTTATCGCGCCCAAGAACTACTTGATCAGTTTTTCCTACTTGATCCTTATATGTAAGAGTGATGAAGTTTTGTCCATGCCAAGTAACTTGAACGACAGCGACCGGGTATGCACCAACGACCCCCGCAACCTCAACGCCTGGGACTAAATCCTCTAGGCGGACTGAATTGGGGGTTCCGGTGTGCGTACTTTCAGACAAACCAGCCCCTTTTCCTATTCGAATACCCGGACCTTACCGTCTGTGACCGACAAGAAATAGGAGATGCTTCAGCGCTATTGGTCAGAGAATTCCTTAAATCTGACCTCTAATCGGGCTGGATCCGGTTGCTCCCCCGGTGAAGGTGGCACCCAAAGCTTTCCCTTGTCCATTTCCTTGATTCCATGCTCAAGCATCGGGCCATCCTTTTCAGTCAAAATGTCTGGACGCACATGGACCGTGTAGTCAGGATCTATTCCCACAATATTGATGTCGTAAGCAGTGTGGTGGATTTTGCAAAGGCTTAGACCATTTGTCACTGAGGTAGATGAAGTCTCATCGCTATCTGGCGTTATGTGTGCCGCATCCAAAAGTCGGCCATGGCCGAGACGACAGATTGCACACTTTGTCTCATAGGCGCTGATCACTCGGGCACGAAATGCAGGTTGATGCAGTCGCTGTTTCATCATGCGTTCGGCATATCGTCTTTCAATCAAAGATTCTGATCGAGATGCTGTAGCTAACGAAAGGTCAGGAGCGATAAGGCAATATCCCTGATCAGGATAATCGTTAATGATGAAAACTCTGTACGGAACGTAGCGACCTGAATCTTGTTGAACAAACCAAATCAATGGAAGTTGTAATTCCATAGCCTTGCGCATCTTTGTGTTTTTGCCAGCGGTCCCACCTGATTGATAGTCATATCGCCAGAGCCCACCCGAGACTTCTTGGTCCTCGTACTTTCCTGACTTAGTGGTGTTAATGGAAAGAGTCGCTCGTAGTTCTTCACCAAGAGTCCAAGATGCACCCGGATTCCAGATTCCACCTTGCGAGTCGATGACCCGAATAGTTTGACCCGCATAAGAGAAGCTGCCGAGCTGGGCACGGGAAAGCATTCCATCGCCCTCGTTCGCTTTTGAGATGATCTTCTCGATCAAATCCTCACGAAGAGCTTGCTCATCCTCTAGCGTCCACATGATCCGAGCTTAAGGTCTGGCCCGGACAAGTGGAAGTGCATCCAAAAAGACAATTAATTGGAGCAATTGTGCAGGAAGATTTTGTGCGTAATCTGGAGAAAAAACGCAAATCTCTTTTGTAAACAGCAAAATAGCGAGGTTGGATAGCAAATATGATTCTCACTAAAACTGCTTACGAAATATGGCTTTCTTTCTGGCTTTAGGTACGCACATTTTACAAAGGCCCCAGGGCTCAACATTTAAATCGTTGTGATCAACGAATAGGTCGCCACAAGAAGTGCAAAATTTCTCCATTTGAAGTATCGGTAAAGTGGGTGATAGCAGTAATCAGAGTAACTTTAGTGATAATCCCTATATATAAGATAATTTCTTATTCTGTATATATGTATATAGCGAATTTTACATAGGTTACTCTGATTACTGCTTTCACTCTTGTTAATCCTTTCCTTTAGTAGAAATAAACAACTCCTATTTCCTCAATGCACGGCATGCATAGGAAAACATTTCGGTATCCAGAGGAGTTCGAGACTCTGTTGGATTTACTTAAAGGGGCTGGGTAGATAGCCTGATCTGAAGCTTTGCATTTAAAACACTGAACATCGATCAACCACCTTGCCTTTAGTCCCTTTCGATGAAGTGCATAGATTCCTTTTGCCAGCGCATGCTTTTTACCAAAGCCTGTCGTGGCGAATCGGAATGGGTTAACCTGATCGGGTTCAAGCACAGGAATCGGATGAGCACAATCACACCAAGCTCTAGAGACTGAACAATAAACAACTGAATCGCTGCGTTCATGTCGTGACATTTGGTGACCGCACAAGCAGATCTGCCGATCCTGATTTCCAATACCAGTCTCTAACGCTGTCATAAAGATTTGCATATCCGCAGAGGCGATACCTATGGCTTCAAGCGTTACTTCTTCAGAGGACATGTGAAGTACCCCTTCCATGCAGGAAATAAATCATCGCCTCGACGATTCTTGGTGACGTACTTTCCACCAAAACCATATGGCCCTTCGCGATGGTCAACAAGCGTCAGCCATCGTTCACCATCCCATAATCGCGGAATTGAGTTAGCAGTAATTCTGTCTTCAAGGCAGCCAACCAATGGACGAATCGCATAGGGTGCTAGTAGATGAACGCCTTCAGGCAAATTGAGAATTGGATCGTAGAACTCTGATCGAGCTATATGTAGCTTTGGCATTATTGCTTTCCTGCCTTGCTGTAGCAAAAAAGCTTCCAAGCTTCATAAGCATCTCTGTTGACACGCCATTGACGCCCAACCCACATAAGTGGAGGAAAACCTTCCTGATTTTTAATGTAATTAGCAGTTCGTCGAGTGATTCCAAGATCACCTGCCATGAATTGTGAGCCAACACTCGATTGATTCTGTATTTCCATTTATTACTCCAGTTCTGTGCACTATTTGTGCAACTGAAGCAATAGTGCCTTCGCGCTGGAATGATGATTTCTAAAAATATAGAAAAATACAATAAAATTTGAGCGTAAATTGGTGATCATTGAGCGTAATTCTAATTTTGGAAAAGTGCTTTTAAACTTCCCCTTCGTCTTCTGAAATCTGAATCTCTAGATCGCCCTCATTGATTCCTAGACGCTTTCTCTCTTCCATGACGATTACCTTCGCCATCGACTCTTCAGATGGATCTTTGGCACCAGATGCTTGATTTGCTAGGTCGCTGTCTCGTGCATAGTCATCGAACTCGCTTTGTTTACGAGCAAGCATTGCAAGCATTTGTTCATCGACGCTTTCAGGAAGTATCAAGCGATGTACCTGTACTTTGCGCACCTGTCCCATGCGGTGGGCTCTGGCGATTGCTTGAACTTCAAGAGAAGGTTTGATTTGTGGCTCACACAAGATAACGACAGAAGCTGCTTGGATATTGAGCCCAGTGCCTGCGGCCTGAATCTGCCCAACCAGAACCAAAGGCGTTGGCGAATTCTGAAATTGATCAACAATGTTCTGTCTCTGAGTTGATGAGACCGATCCCGTGATTGGGCCAATAGCTCGATCCCCTAGTGCTTGCATGACTTGTTCAATAATGGATCGGAAGTAGGAAAAGACAATAACTTTTTGGCCGCTCTCAAAAGATTCATCTACCAGTTCAAGCAAACGTTCTAATTTGCTAGGAACCATGTTGGGTTGGGCGCTAAAGGCTGCACGGCGCATTGCCATGAAATTTCCAGAGGCAACAGCTTCTATGTATTTCTGTTTATCCACCCCTTCCCAAGTGCAATACTCAACAACTTCGATGAGCTCTGGAAGTTCTTTGAGGACTTCTTCCGTATTCCTTCGCAGATAAATCGGCGCCACGGTCCGCCTAAATGATTCAGGACCAGCAGCCATTGCAACTCGACTCAGTTCATTACCCATCTTGGAGTCGAGTAATTTAGCGAGGGCAATGAATTCATCAACTCTGTTCTCGAGTGGTGTGCCTGTAAGGAAGATGACATTTGGAGATCGATCAAGCCATTTAGCAATTGTGCGGGTGCGCCCCGTGGATATGTTCTTGATGTAGTGAGCCTCATCAACAATTACGGTATCAACGCCGAGTCCCGTGATTTGTTCCTCGGAGATTTCAAAGCTCTTCAAGGTGTCATAGGTCGTAATCCCAATTCCTCTTGATTCAACCCAGCGTTGCAGGGATGCCTTGTGGTCTTCACCGTGAATTTTGATGATGGGAAGCTCACTTCGTGCATCGACTTCTCGCATCCAGTTAGTGATAACACTTGCGGGGCAAACTACAAGAAAGCGATTAGCTCCAGTAGAACTTCGGTGGGCAATTGCACTGATGGCTTGAAGTGTTTTACCGAGCCCCATTTCATCCCCGATGATGACTCTGTTTTGAGTGAGAGCAAACTTTCCACCAAAGGTTTGATACTGGCGAAGCGTGGCTTTGATGGTTGAGGTATCGAGTTCTTGTGCTTGGATTTTGTCTAGGAGCTCCTGATTGAAGTGGCGATTTGCTGCAGTATTGGGGCGAACATTTGTGACCTCTTCAAGAATTGCATAGTAATCACTAGATCTTTTCTTAAACTCTTCAACAGGCTGAGGAGATCTTTTCTCTAAAACATCTAATCCATAACGAGCAGATTCAACTAGTGCAATCGTTGTGGGTTCTCCAACTAGATATGTAATTTCCTGAAGTGCATTTAGGGCTCGTTCTTTCTTTTCCGACCCCGTGAAGAACCAGCGGAAGCGAGAATTCAACGGCTGTGTTTGAGATAGTGAGTTACGAAGTGTTTGAGCTATGGGTTTCATCTTGCTGGTCGAGTTCTTGGTTGCAGCTCTCAAGTAATCCAACCCTTGGAGATTTTCAATAAGTTCGGTATCTGCTCGGGTTAAGTCATCTATATCGATGCCATATGAGATTGATTGGGCGACTGCTTGATACATCTGGTCTGCGAGCGCCTTTAGAGACTGTGCTGCGCTCAGAGTTATTCCAGGGATTCGCTCTAACTGGATCGCTGATGAGTTATATATTGAGGCCACATTTTGAAAGCCATACTTGCGAAGGGTTTCAATGCGAACTGTTTCCTCGGTTGCATCCTTTAAGCGATCAACGGGAAGCTTGGCTAACTCAAGTAGGACTTGGGATTCTTTTGCGTGGGAGGCGGCGGCTTTTGTTCCACTTATTAGACCTTCCTGCTGTTTTAGTAGCCGCTCTAAGTCCTGTGCAATTTTGCTCGCCTGCTCGAGACTGGTCTGACTTTCCCTGAAGTTAATCCCCATGTTCCAAAACTAGAGGGCGTGGCTGACATTCTTCGAGCACAGGCGTACGACATCTCCTGGAAGCCTTCTGACCAGGTTCCGGGGCTCCTGGAATGTATCTAGGACCCATCAGGACAATGAACCCATGGTTCTCTAGCTAATTTTGGAAAACTGAAGGAAACACTCTTAATAATTGGAGATCTCCATCATATAGATTCAATTGAACTCAAGAAATTTGGAAGAACGGAACTTAGAAGATCTTTGGCTCGGGAACCTTCATATCTGGCAATCGAGCAACAATTTGAGTATAAACATCATCTGCATGAGATGGATCTTCGATATATGTCCCAGATTCAAAGCGATAGGTTCTCTTTGGATCTCCCTTAAATGAAAGCCAATTAAAACTTGTTTTTATTACAACATCATCAAAGAGCATGATTTTTGCGTGCGTATCATCCAACTCGTGGATTTCCATTTTTTGTGGGTATTTTTTCATTAAAGTATAAAGTTTTTGCAGCGCATGTTTGTGTGAACCTCTGTATTCATCACCATTCTTGATGAGCTGATTTTTATAACCATAAACAATATCAACACGAACACCCTTCTTAATCCGATCCTCTAAATCTGTTACAAAAACATCATTCACTACATTGCCCTTGATCCAAGGGGAGATAATCAAAATTCGGGAGCGAGCATTTTTAAGTGCTTTTTGGAGATAAATCACATGTTCAAATGTGTCAACATCACGAATTACTGGTGCGCTAATCAAGGCTTCTGGAGCTTTCTTTTGAGAAGTCTTTTTCTCTGCTACTTCAATAATTTTGTCAAAGACAGGGTCCTTAGAGACAACATCTTCGTTGTATTTTTCTAATTGAACTTTATCCAAAGGAAGCGTTTCTTCGGCATCTGGGAAACCAAGCGCAGCCATATCAATTTTTTGGGAAATGAGACTTGAAGTTATGTCTTCTCTAAGAATTCCATCCATCGCAATAAGGGGTTCGACCTTGCCCGTCAAGTGGTTCTGGTATGCAAGAAGTTTTCCAAAGACGTACTTAGCAGAACCTTTTTGTCTGATCGATTGTAGAGAAAGGATCTCAATCTTCTTCGTTGAATCTAATCCAAAGAAATTACGAATCTTTTCGAGAGTGACGTCCTCATCAGAGATTTTCCCTTTGTGAACTGATGGTAGAACTATCCAATTGGACTCAAGGGCGGCTTTACGAGATATTGCGCGAATAATTGGAGAAGTCTCAATTTCCCAAGTAACTCGGTTGAAGTAGATGCTTTCAGCGTGATTGGTGGGGAAAAAATCTCCATCTTTATCCAGAACATGTCTTCCAAAAGCTGAAATTCTTAAGAGTTTGCTCTCCCTTTCCTGGACCACCACCGTGTCAGATATGAGGCGAGCCAAGATTTCAATTACAAATTCTGGTTGTAACCCAAGAACAGACCCGACCCGTTCGCGACTCATCGGTCCATTTGCTAGCAGCCTTAGAACAAATTCGTCGACGATTGCCATTTCGCGTTTGCGTTGAGTAAGCAGATTAACTTCGAGGGATGTAACCGGAATCCCACAGTCCTCAATGGCTACTAATTTGCATTCAGGACGAGCATGCTTAAATGCCTCAATAAGGAATGCCGTGTCATCAATCATTGGCACTCCTAATCTCGCATGAGTTTGGGTTGTCAGCGATGTATTTCAGAACTCTTCCGATTGGATTTGGTTTCGCTTCAAACATAGTTCTATCTCCAATAATTATTAGTCCGTGCTTAGCTCGAGAGAGAGCCACATTAATTCGTGGATAATCATTGACGAATCCCATAGTTCTTGAAGAGTTGGATCGAGTAAGGCTTAGGATTGATATATCTGTTTCACGTCCTTGAACTTGGTCAATTGTTTTGATATCGATATTGAGTCCACCAAGAGTTCCCCTTGAATCTTTAGCCATGCGACTGAGTTGCCGAACTTGAGCCTGGTAAGCCGACATGACAAGGATTTTTACTTCAGAAAAATCCAAGACTTTGCGGAGGTTGGCGCCACTAAAAACTTCAAGCTGGCGGATAGCGAGGTTCGCTTCATGCCAGTTAAGTTGGCTCGTTCCAGATGAAGACTCAAAGCGCTGATCACCGTCTTTGCTCGTATCTAACCAAAGAATCGGTGGAATCAAGCGATCAATCTTTTCCAAACGCTTCCGATGCTGGGAGATCAAAGTGCCCTCGTAAAAACACTCTGAAATTAAGTCACCAATCTCATCAATCATTCTGTACTGATAATTTAGCTGGAATTTTAGTTCTTCCGGCATTCTAGATTCTAAGTACATAAAGAGAGTTTGATTAACAGTTGAGTCCAATAAACCATACTTCTCGCGGACATCCGCTTTTTTGAGTTCTTCTTCCACCAGTGGAGGTAGCTGCCTATCATCTCCAACAAGGATCCACTTCTTAGCTCTACTCATGGGAACAAGCACTTCGGTTGAAGTTGCTTTTGATGCTTCATCGACAATGCAAAGGTCAAATTCAAGATCTGTCAGAGCTTTATGACCAATGAAACCAATGCAAGTACCCGCAATTACTTTCCTTGTTCTTAAGAAATAAGAAGTAAGAGAGTCGTCATTTGTTAATCGGTTAAGCCATTCGGTTTGCAATTCCATCGTTGTCAGTAATTCCTTGGACCACTCTCCGCCAGAGGTTAACGCGGCAAGTTCAGCATCAATCATCTCAGTGCTAAGTTCACTTAAATCAAGTTTTTTAACCTTTCCATTTACATTAATGCCTTCCCCAATTAATACCTTTAGATCCTTCAACACCTTGTCAATCTTTTCATCTACTTCTTCAGAACGCTCAAATTCTGGATCCTCGATAGACATTGTAGGTTTTTCGCGCTTTTCAACTTCTTTTTTGATCTCTTTATAGTGCTCAATAATTAATGTAATACTTCTGGCTTCTTTTAGCTTATAAACGGTCTCGAGATCCTTTAGTGAGATACCAAGTTTGCTAACCTCTAATTCCAAATTCTTTTTGCACTGGTTGCGAATCTTCTTAACCCAGGAGTCCATTTGGGTCCCTAAAGTTAAATGGAGTACGGAATTGTCGACACCCGCATTGGATTTCGGAGCTAAACGCACCATATCTTCAACGCCTTGCATTGCAAGTCTTTCTAAAACATTGTCTACAGCGACGTGAGTTTGGCTAACAATGAGAATACGAGCTAACGGATTTCGAATTAAGAATTGACCAACAACCTCTGCAATAAATTCAGTCTTTCCAGTCCCGGGTGGGCCTTGAATGAGGTGGATTGGTGAATTGCCAAGTGACGACCTAACGGCTATTTGTTTACTTTCGTCCAGATCCTTGGAGATCATCTCCACATCTGCAACTTCTGAAGATACTTGGATCATTTCTGGATTAGAAAGCCACGATTTAAGATTAGGTTCTGATTCATCCATAATCGAAATGGCATCGATAGCATTTCTTTGGCGGGCAAGACTGGTTCGCGTGCCGGCGATTGAAGGAATGATACGACCAGACTTAGGTAACTTTTTGGGCTTAAAAGCCGGTCGAATCCTGAGAATATCAGATGCCTGGGATTGAACGTCTCCTTTGAATACTGGTTCTCCTTGATTGTTTAAAACTTCAACTGCAAGTCCAGTGAAATCTGTCGGTGGTAGCTCGTCTAGAGTGAAATCTACAAAACTATCTGAAACAATATAGTCACTATATGTCGCTGCCAATGTGCCTTCGGTACTTAAATCATCTAAAGCGTCAATTAGTAGTGACCATTGCTCAAATATTTCAGGTTTGTCATCGCTTATATTTCTGAGCTTTTCTTCTTTATCATCATGCCAAGTTGTCAGGGTTTGAATTAAAGCGCTCCGCCCATTAAAAGCTAGCTGAATGCTCTTAGGCTGACCACTAGTGAAAGGTAAATTACGAGGGATGAGCATTGCTCTTTTTCTAGAGGAATCTAGCTCGCCTTCTTCCCGCTCTCCTGCTTTATATATGGAGAGAAAGTATTTGTCGGTGTTCGCATCATCTAAGCGAATCATCAGCCAACGATTCTTAGTTATTAGGCGCAATCTTGTGAAATCATATCCGCCTTGGGGGGTTAGCAGAAACTCACAATATAGATCAGTTTCTATCTCATCCATCAGTACAGATTCCGCTTTACGTCGATTATCTAAATTGTCAGCGATACTCTGATCGTCAAGAAGGTCGCGGATGGCATTAATTTGTGGGTAGAGATGAATGCGTTGCTTCAACGCTGAGCGCTCTTGCCCATAGCCAGCAAGGAGCATCTCCAATTCTTGGAGCATTACCGTGCCGTTAGGAATACGTTTTGCAGAGCTTTGGTTGGTAGATTTATCGAAAAATGATTGCAGCTCGAAAGGTAGCTTTGTAATGCTCTCTGCAATTTGAGAAAATGATGCAAATGCAGTGCCTTGAATGGCTTCAAGTAAAACAATGGCAAGTGAATAGACATCTCTTGTAAATCTTCGAGGTTCTGATTCGTGTGGTGGCGCATAAATGGGAGTTTGAAACTCACGAACCGTGTGCTCTAAATTATCAGTGGCACCGTAAAGTTTCGAAATATTGAAATCAACAAGTACTGGGTCCCCAGTTTCCCGTATCATGATGTTCCCAGGTTTAATATCTCGATGTTCGCAATTTCTAACCATGTGCGCATGGGCAATGGCAGATGCCAGAGGAATTCCTACATTGCTTAAAACTTCCCAGGGATCATTCGGGGTGCCACTAGAAAGATATGCTTCACTGAAACGCTTTTCTATCCACTCTGTCACAATCAAGAGCTGATCACTCGTAGGTTCAGAACTTGCTATAAATTTTGCAATATTTGGGTGTTTGAGGGATTTTAGGGAATCGACCTCATTGCGAAACATCGGGCCAATAAGTTCCCCGCTAGAAGAAATATCTAAGAATTTGACTGCAACGAATTTTCCGGTTTGAAGATCTAACGCTTTCTTTACGGTGGACATGCCACCCTCGCGAATTTCAACAGCCATTGTCTGGAATCGACCGAGGAGTAGTTCTGGCATTTCTACCTCCGTGACACCAATAGGTTTCTCCTCGGCAAGTGTAAGTGAGCCCTACGACATTGCATATGAACAGTTAGAAGTAGTTCAAGTTTGGCCACACTCAGGGGAATAAGAGCCAAAATTGGCTTCAGGCGAGGTGATTTTAGGTCTACCTTTATCGCCAGTGCGCTTAATAGTCTGGTTGTTCACTATTCTGCCACTTATAACTTCACTAACTTTTTAGTACTCTTTCAAATCTAGTACTGAACAGGGGGTGAGCCATGAACATTCATAGCAACCTGGTAAAACTCTCAACATCAATCGTAAATGGGCAGTCTGGAAATTCGAGGATGTGGCAAGGTGCCGATGTAATAATTACAACTGAATCTCCGGCTATTGCGGAGGGTGGCTTTTACCCCGAGCCTAGATATGTTGTAACTGCTCATGCCTCCATCCTGAGCTGGCTCTTTGAACAGATTCGCGACATTTTCATGGAAATCGATGACTACGGGTACTTGAAAGAAGAGATCTTTGGGCGTTTAGGCAACACTGCCAACAGATTTCTATCGAAGAACCCAGATGCCAACGTTCGAGAAACTCTTCTGGCGGTTATGCATGAGGCTTTTGCAATCACTGAAGAGATCCAAGACGGGGAATTCACAACACTGATGGTTACAAGTGGAAATCAGATCCTCGATGACTTGATTTCTGAGAGTGAAAAGGGTGGCTTCCTGACGGTTGAGGAAACGAAATCCTATTTCAAGAACAAGGGGATCATCGAATGACCCCTGTTGTTTTATCATCGAAGAGTATGAAGTTTTTAGATGGACTTGATGCCAAGCAATATCGTCAAATTGGAAAAAGGATTTGGGGCCTGCAAGAGGATGGTTCACCCCAT